>OLNJ01000095.1_pt1 | contig 85983 bp, 66 predicted proteins | sample 1672191 | NCBI WGS metagenome assembly OLNJ01 (sample SAMEA3136657, study PRJEB25190) | human gut metagenome | biome: human gut; feature: human-associated habitat; material: faeces | place: Austria | collected 2013
CAATGCTCACAAGATCCTTAGTCTTGCTCGTCTGCCAGTTCCGACACTTCCGCATGACCGCATTTCCTTGGGATTTTTTATTTTCTCCCTCGCGACAAGTGATAGTATATCAAAGTGATTCTCATATGTCAACACTTTTTTTATTTTTTTCTGAATTTGTGATTTTTTCCGTTTTTTCTCCCTCTTTTCTTCTTTTTCCAACAATATTCGAGCAAATTTTATTTCTTTGTAGTAAAATATAATTGGGTTTATGCTCAAAAACATACTAAAAGGAGGCACATATGAAAAACAAAAAAGCACAAGTACTGTCGATTTTTCTTTCTGCATGTATGCTGGGCACTTCTGTCCCTGTAAGTGCAGCTGATTTTTCTGCGGAAGCATTTTCTGCGGATGAAAGCACAGTCGCAGAGACACCTTCTGATATCTCTGAAGATATCTCTTCTGAAGAAACTCCTGACTCCGACAGTACAGATACGCCGGAAGAACCGGCCGAGGATCTTTTCCAGACACCGGAAGCTTCTGAACCCGCCGACACAACTGACAGCCCTGATGCCGCTTCTGTGGAAGACAATTTCAGTACCGGCGATGAAGAAGAAACTTTTTCTGATTCTGATGAAAACGATGTTTTTTCATCCGGAGAAGAAGGGGTACAGGCTGGCATTCTGGATAATTCTGCAGAAGCCCGCATGGCAAAAAGAAGCTCTGTTGTAGAAGCAGATATTCCGGTATCTGACTCCGTATCCACCACCTGCACAATCTACGAAGGCAGCAATCTCGAAAATCAGAATTATACCAACTGGTCCTCTCCTGTGGAATCTTATCTCACAACAAGTCCGGATGGTTACCTTATGCGCGTTCAGAACGATGCCATTGATGGTAAACTTCTGATTGAATACTACGATTCCGGATACAATCTTAAGAAAACCATGACACTTGATCTCTCACTGCCTGTATTCGGTGCTTTTTACGAAACTGGTGACAGCTATTATATCCTCACCGGTGCAAACAACACTGAAAAAGACGATACCAAAGAAGTCTATCGGGTAAGCAGATATTCCAAAGACTGGAAATCCCAGGGCTCCTGCGGTCTTTTTGGCGCAAATACCACTTACCCCTTTGATGCAGGCTCTGCGCGTATAACATCCTACGGAAAATATTTGTTCGTTCGTACCTGCCACGAAATGTACAACGGACATCAGGCCAATGTAACCTTCTCCGTGGATACTTCCAAAATGTCCATTGTGGATAGTTTTACCGGTGTCAGTAATACAAATCTGGGCTATGTCAGTCATTCCTTTAACCAGTTTATTCAGATTGACAACGGAACTCTTCTGGGCTGCGATCATGGCGACGCTTATCCTCGTGCCATTGCAGTTCTTCAATATGTAACAGACATCAGCAATGGTTCCTTTGTTCCTGATTATTTTTCAACTCCATGTAAAGAAATCGACCTTATGACGTTCCCCGGATCTACAGGAAACAACTATACAGGCGCATCTCTGGGTGCATTTGAATATTCTGACAGTTCCTACCTGGCTGCCGGAAACTATGATGCGGACAATAACTCCAGAAATGTATTTATTTCCTCTGTATCCAAATCCGGAGGCACTCCTGTTGTACGCTATTTTTCCAATTATGCCGGCACTTCTGACAGTGCTTCCACACCACATCTGGTAAAAACCGGCAGCAACAGCTTCGTACTTCTCTGGTCCAGTAACGGCTATGTTTACTATACCGCGATCGACGGAACCGGACAACAGGTCGGCTCTACTTACAAGATGGCCGGAAATCTTTCCGACTGCGTTCCTTCTATTATTAATGGAAAACTGATCTGGTACACATGGAAAAACAGCCACAATACTTTTTATGAGATCAATCTGTCCGATCTTTCTTCCAACAATGCTGTGCGAATCGAGAACGGGCACAAATATGTATATGGCACGACTATAGAAAACTATCAGATTGACAAGACCTGCCGTGTCTGCGGCATTTCTTCCAAAGCTGTCGTTCCTTCAAAGGTCACTGCCCGTATCACTCCTTCCGGTTCCAGTTACCGGACTCTGGAAAAAAGCGATTTTCTGAATATGGGACTCAGCTATACGATCACCCGCCTGAGCTGGTTTTCCGGTGATTACCCCAATGATAGCGATTTTCTGTCTGACTGTATCATTTCCAGTTCAGATGAAAATGTTGTTTCTGTAAACCAGACCACTGGCGGCGCTGCTGTCATCACCCCACAAAAGCCCGGCAAAGCCACGCTTACTATTCAGTCCAAATATAATCCGGATGCTGTATTCACCTCTGAATTATATGTGGATATGTTAAGTGAAGATGTATTCACTTTTTCTAATGAGTATGTCGGATATTATAACGGTACAGACAAAACCCCAGATGTACATATATACCGTTCCGGTCTTACTCTGCAAAAGGATACAGACTATACGGTTACAGTCAGCGGAGACACGATCAACGCAGGTACTTTTACCATGACCTTCACCGGAATTGGTAAATATACCGGCAGTGTAACGAGAAAATATACGATCAAGACTATGTCCATCCTTACCACCAACACTACCTGCACCCTTACGCCAAGCACCTGCATCTATGACGGTAAACCGGCAGAGCCAAAGGTAACCATCGTCAACGAAGGCAATACCCTGGTCGAAGGCAAAGATTTCACTGTAGAATATAAATACAACACAGCCCCCGGAAGAGCACGCGCAGGTATCACAGGTATCGGAAATTACCGCGGATATTTTACCACTACCTTTTATATCAGCTATGGCAATATCAGTAACTGCGATGTCTCACTTTCTGATGAAACGCTGATCTATGATGGCACAGCAAAAAAACCTGCTGTAACCGTAAAGTGTAACGGCAATACTTTAACAGAAGGCACTCATTATACTCTGTCCTATCGCAACAATGTGAATGCAGGCACCGCTTCCGTTACTATCACAGGCAAGGGCAATTACTCCGGAACGCTCACCAAAACATTTAAGATCACGGCAAATGCTCTCAACAAGTGTACAGTTCAGCTTTCCGCATCCTCTTTTACTTACGATGGAACCAAAAAGAAACCAAATATCACAGTGACCTCAAACGGAAAGAAACTGTCTTCCGGTACTGACTATACGGTTTCCTACAAAAACAATGTAAATGCAGGTACTGCAACCGTTACCGTCGCAGGTACCGGAAACTATACAGGCAAAAAAACAGCCACCTTCCAGATTGCCCGCGCAAAAGCTACACTCACGGTAAAGGCAGCTACTCTTACGCTGAATCAGAGCACCAGCAAAACAGCAGTCATCAAAAGCAAAAAAACGGACGGAAAGATCACCTTAAAATCTTCCAACAGCAAGATCGTGAAGATTTCCGGTACCAGCATCATTCCGTTAAGCCCGGGAAAAGCTACTGTCACAGTTACTGCAGCACAAGGCAAAAATTATAAGTCCGCATCTGCGAAGCTCACAATCACAGTACGCCCTCTGAACACCGGCAGCGTTTCCCTGAAATCCGCTGCAAAAGGTCAGGCAAACGTATCCTGGAAATCCGTGAAATCAATTACGGCTTACCAGATTCAGTACAGCACATCAAGCAATTTCAAGAGTGCCAAAACAGTCACTGTAAAAGGCAGCTCCAGATCTACAGTGCTGAAAAAACTAACCCGCGGCAAGAAATACTACATCCGCATCCGTACATACAAAACCGTCAGCAAGAAAAATTATTACTCCACCTGGAGCAAAACTTCTTCTGTCAAAGTAAAATAAACAATATCAGTTAATAGAAAAGCTGCATCACAGACCAGTCCATTTATCTTCTGGTTCTGTGATGTAGCTTTTTTACATTTACTTTTAATTTTATGGTACAAAAAAAGAACCGTGACCTCTCACAGTTCTTCGCAAATAAAAAATGCGGAAGATGGGACTTGAACCCACACGAGCGCAATGCTCACAAGATCCTTAGTCTTGCTCGTCTGCCAGTTCCGACACTTCCGCATATCGCATTTCATTGGGATTTTTTATTTTCTCCCTCGCGACAAGTGATAGTATAGCAAAGCATACTGCACATGTCAACACTTTTTTCTAAAAAAATCAAAAAATATTTTTTATTTATACAATTTGAATTTTTCGTTCAAAAAGAGCCATCTGTATCCTCATACAGACAGCTCTTTATATCCTGTTATTTCAGACTATGAAATTAATGATCAGTCAAAAATGATCAGTGCCATAAATACAAGATCTGTTTCTCCTGTATTTGCAAGTCCGTGTCCTTTCCCGTCTGGTGTGATCGTGATATCGCCAGCCTTTACCGGACGTTTCACACCGTTATCATCATACTCACCCTCACCACTTAAAATATAGTAAGTCTCTGTCTCACCATGATGCTCATGGTATCCAAGTGAACATCCTTTTTCGATAGTAACCTGGGAATACAGGCCACATTTACCTTTCAGCTCATCTCCCTCAAGAATGTCCTTGATGATCACGTGACCTTTACCGCCACACATATTTTCTATTCTTCTGATACCCATGATAACTTCCCCTTTCGTAATTATATAAACTTTTATGAACACAGCCTCTTTACAGTCTGCCGTTCACTTCCTGTACAATTATAAACGATATTATAAATTTTCGCAATCCTCATTGCCACTTTCCTGAATTTACAATTTACTCAAAAACAGGGCAGATCATTCAACGATCTGCCCCGTCTTTTATTTTTTACAGATTTTTGATTCTTTCAATCGCTTCAAGTGTATTCTCATAACTTCCAAATGCAGTCAGACGGAAGTAGCCTTCACCCTGTGCACCAAAACCGGAACCTGGTGTACCTACGATGTGCGCTTTTTCAAGAAGATAATCGAAGAATTCCCAGGAAGTCATCTTATCCGGAGTTTTCAGCCAGATATATGGCGCATTTTTTCCACCGGATACAGAGAAGCCTGCTGCGGAAAGTCCATCCAGGATCGTTTTCGCGTTACGCATATAATAAGCAACCTGCTCCTTCAGCTGTGCTTTTCCCTCTGGAGAATATACTGCCTCACCTGCTCTCTGCACGATGTACGGAGCACCGTTGAATTTGGTTCCGTGGCGTCTTGCCCAGAGACTGTGAAGCTCTACACCATCACGCACCAGTTCCTTCGGAACAACGGTAAATCCAAGACGAACACCTGTAAATCCGGCATTCTTGGAAAAGCTTCGAAGCTCAATGGCGCAGGTTCTTGCACCTTCACACTCATAAATGCTGTGTGGAACATCCTCCTCTGAGATATATGCTTCGTATGCTGCGTCATAAATAATCACACAGCCGTTTTTGTTCGCGTAATCGACCCATGCCTGCAGAGCCTCTTTTGTGATGGCACCACCGGTCGGGTTGTTCGGGAAACAGAGATAGATAAGATCCGGTACCTCACCCGGGATCTCCGGAAGGAATCCGTTCTCCTCTTTGCATGGCATATAGATCACACCATCAAAATTCTCACGCTCTTTGTTGTACTCACCGGTACGTCCGGCCATAACATTGGTATCTACATATACAGGATAAACCGGGTCACACACAGCAACCTTGTTATCCAGTCCAAAGATCTCCTGGATATTTCCGGAATCACTCTTTGCTCCATCGGAAACAAAGATCTCATCTGCACTAATATCACAGCCTCTGTCCTGGTAATCGTTCTTTGCGATCGTACTTCTTAAGAATTCATATCCAAGATCCGGTGCATATCCGTGAAATGTCTCTGCATGAGCCATCTCATCTACGGATTTATGAAGGGCATCGATGATCGCCGGTGCAAGGGGCTGTGTCACATCACCGATTCCAAGACTGATCACGGAATCCTTAAATTCCGGATTGGCCTCCTTATATGCTTTAACCTTCTTCGCGATATTGGAAAACAGATAGCTTCCCGGAAGTTTTAAATAATTCTTATTTACTGTAACCATAGGTATTTATCTCCTTCTCTCAATTTCCTCTGCCAGTGCTTTTCTGACGCTGTCAGGATTTGCCTTACCTTTCAGCTCTCTCATCAGCTGTCCTACGAAGAATCCCATAACCTTGTCCTTGCCTCCCAGAAGCTCTGCCAGCGGTCCGGGGTTTGCGTCTACGATCTTTTTCACAGTTTCGGTGAGAAGGCCTGTGTCTTCTACGATCTTAAGACCCTTTTCTTCTATATATACAACCGGATCAATGTCCTCGTCAAATACTTTTTCAAAAACCTTCTTTGCATTCTGGGCGCTGACTTCTTTTTTCTCCACCATGGAAAGAAGATCTGCCAGATGCTTCGGTGTGAAGTTTACTTTTTCCGGATCCAGGCCTTTGTCCTTTGTCAGACGGAGAACCTCTACCATGAACCAGTTCGCCACCTTTTTCGGGTTTCCAAGAAGAACGGCTGTCTCCTCAAAAATTCCTGCCAGGTGTCTGGATTCTGTAAGGATTCCTGCATCATAAGCCGGAAGCTCATATTCCTTCTGATAACGTTCCATCTTGGCTTCACGAAGCTCCGGAATGGAAGTACGCAATTCTTCGATCCATGCATCGGAAATGTGGATCGGCGGAAGATCCGGATCCGGGAAGTAACGGTAATCCTTGGCATCCTCTTTTGAACGCATGGCATGAGAAGATTCCTTATTGTCATCCCATCTTCTGGTTTCCTGAACAACAGCTCTGCCTTCCTCCAGAAGCTCGATCTGACGTTCTCTCTCACCCTCAATGGCTCTTGCGATCGCCTTGAAGGAGTTCAGGTTCTTCATCTCAGTTCTTGTTCCGAAAGTATCACTTCCTACCTCGCGTACAGAAAGGTTGACATCGGCACGCATGGAGCCTTCCTGAAGTTTGCAGTCCGAAACTCCCAGATATTGCATAGTACAGCGAAGTTTTTCCAGGTATGCGATAACCTCCTCAGAACTTCTCATATCCGGCTCGGATACGATCTCGATCAGCGGTACTCCGCTTCGATTGTAGTCAACCAGGGAGCAGTCCTCCCACTCATCATGGATCAGCTTACCTGCATCCTCTTCCATGTGCATTTCATGGATACGCACGGTTTTCTTTCCTGCGGAGGTTTCGATCTCAACAGCTCCGTCATAGCAGATCGGCAGATACAACTGAGAGATCTGGTAGTTCTGCGGGTTATCCGGGTAAAAATAGTTTTTACGGTCAAACTTACAATACTGATGAATATGGCAGTTTGCCGCAAGTCCTGCTTTGATGGCAAACTCTACAACTTTTTTGTTCAGAACCGGAAGAGATCCCGGCATACCGGTGCAGACCGGGCATGTATGGGTGTTCGGCGCGCCGCCAAACTCTGTGGAGCATCCGCAGAAGATCTTTGTTTTTGTGGCAAGCTCCACATGTACCTCAAGTCCTATGACTGTCTCGTACTGTTTCATGCCTTTTCTCCCCCTTCCATTGCCATTCCGAAATCGCCACGTTTTTTCTCATATGCGTGAGCCGCGCGGAACAGATTGTTTTCTTTGAAGCAGTCCCCGATCATCTGGATTCCGATTGGAAGTCCGGCAGCGTCCTTTCCGCATGGAACTGTGATTCCCGGAAGTCCACACAGGTTTACTGCCACGGTATAGATATCTCCAAGGTACATAGCAAGAGGATCTTTCAGACTTTCTCCAAGTTTTGGTGCCGTGAACGGAGATGCCGGAGCAAGAAGAACGTCATATTTGGAAAATGCCTCGTCGAATTCTTTTTTAATCAGTGCTTTTGTACGAAGTGCTTTCAGATAATAAGCATCATAGTAACCGGAACTCAATACGAAAGAACCAAGCATGATACGACGTTTTACCTCTTCACCGAAGCCTTCGGTTCTTGTCTTTTTGTACATGTCGTGAAGTCCCTCGTACTCTTTTGCACGGAAACCGTACTTCACGCCATCAAAACGCTCCAGGTTGGAGCTGGCCTCTGCACTGGCGATGATATAGTAAGCAGGAATCATATATTCGGTTGTCTTCATGGAGAAAAATTCTACCACTGCGCCCATCTCGGTAAGGCTTTTCAGGGTATTCATAAACGCCTCTTTTACCTCAGAGTTCAGTCCCTCGGAAAGATATTCTTTAGGCACGCCGAATTTCATTCCCACAATCTTATCTGTCATAGAAGAAGAGAAATCAAGATCCTCTCTCTTCATGGATGTACTGTCTTTTTCATCATGTCCTGCGATCACCTCAAGGAGTGCTGCACAGTCTGCAACGTCTTTTCCCACCGGTCCGATCTGGTCCAGAGATGACGCATAGGCAACCAGTCCGTAACGGGATACGGTTCCATAAGTCGGCTTGATTCCGGTCACACCACAGTAGGAACTTGGCTGACGGATAGAACCGCCTGTATCAGAACCAAGTGCCAGATAAGTCTCTCCTGCTGCCACTGCTGCACAGGAGCCGCCGGAGGAGCCACCCGGAACATGCTCCAGATCCCACGGGTTTCTGGTCACTCCATAGGCCGAAGTTTCTGTGGTACTTCCCATGGCAAACTCATCCATGTTTGTTTTTCCGATGATCACAAGACCTGCTTTTTCCAGGCGGTCAATGACCTCGGCATTGTACTGCGGAACAAAATTTTCAAGGATCTTTGATGCACAGGTGGTTGTTTTTCCCTTGATGCAGATATTATCCTTGATCGCGATCGGTACACCGGCAAGCGGTCCTCTATAGGTTCCGTCCTCGATTCCCTTCTGCACTTCCTTTGCTCTTGCATATGCTTCTTTTTTATAGGTATCAAGATAAGCGTGGACTTTGTCCTCTTTTGCCTCGATCTGATCAAATACGTATTTTACACCGTCCAGGACGCTTATCTGATGCTGTTTGATCTTTTCCGCAAGCTGTAATGCGGTTAATTTTCCCAAATCCATGTCCTGTCTCCTGTCTTATCCAATTGTTTTCGGAACCTGATACTGATTTTCTTTCTGCTTCGGTGCATTGGCAAGCATTGCCTCGCTGTTGTCTCCGTTTGTCACAACATCCTCACGGAACACATTCTCATCCTGAAAGATATGAGACATCGGTTCCACGGAGGAAGTATCAAGCTCATCTAATTTATCTACATAATCCAGCATCTTCTGCATATCTTCTTTTGCTTTTTCCTTTTCATCCTCTGTCAGAGAAAGCTTGGCCAGAATGCAGACATTTTCCATTGTTTCATCATCAATTATCTTTGCCATCTTTTTTCTCCTTATTACGGCTCAAGTCTGTTCATATCACGTGGGAACAGACAGGTCTCACGAACGTTTTCTTCCCCTAAGATCTGCATGGTAAGACGCTCCAGACCGATTCCCAGTCCACCGTGAGGCGGCATTCCGTGTTTGAAGGTATCCAGATACTGCTCCATACCTTCCTCGTCCATGCCACGGGCTGCGATCTTGTCCTTCAGCATCTGATAGTCATGGATACGCTGACCGCCTGTGGTGATTTCAAGTCCCTTGAACAGAAGGTCAAAGCTTAATGTAAATTTCTCATCAGCCGGATCATCCATTGCATAGAACGGACGCTTCTTGGAAGGATAATGTGTGACAAATACAAAATCTGCATCATACTCTTCTTTAAAATATCTTCCGATCAGAGACTCTTCCTCCGGCTCCAGATCATATGGGTTACGGATCTTTCTGTTATATTTCTCAGCAACCAGCTCTTTTGCCTTGTCAAAGCGTACTGCCGGGATCTTGTCTACCTTAGGAAGCTCTACCTTCAGGATAGAAAGCTCATGTGCGTAGTCTTTTTTAAGAAGCTCTACCGCATACTGGAGAAATCCTGTCTCCATTTCCATGATATCCTCAAATCCGTTGATATAGCCCATCTCAAAATCAAGGCTTGTATATTCATTTAAATGACGTTTGGTGTTATGCTTCTCTGCACGGAATACAGGACCGGTCTCAAATACACGGTCAAAAACTCCCACCATCATCTGTTTGTAAAACTGCGGGCTCTGTGCCAGAACTGCCGGTTTGTGGAAATAGCTCAGCTTGAACAGATTCGCGCCGCCCTCTGCGCCTCTGGCTCCGATCTTCGGTGTGTGGATCTCGGTAAATCCGTTCTTGTAAAGATAATCACGAAACGCCCTTACGATTGCTTCCTGGATCTTGAATTTCGCGCGCTCCTGGATATTTCGAAGTGCGATCGGACGATAGTTCAGCTTGGCTTCCAGGGAAGTATTCAGTTTCCATTTATCAATAGCAAGAGGAAGAGGCTCTGCCGGTGAGGAAAGGATCTCCACATGGCTGATGCGGAGCTCTCTTCCGTGAGGCGCTCTTTCTTCCTCATGAAGAGTTCCTGTGAGGCGCACACACATCGCCTCCTTCAGATCATGAATGGAAACATTTGTCTTGTCGTTCTCATATACTGTCTGAAAAAGCCCTTCTTTTTTTCGAAGTATCACAAATGCCACGTCACCCATATTACGGATGCTGTGTATTGCACCTTCCACTGTCGCTTCCTGGTCTTTCATGCTCTCGGAAAGAAGCACATCCCAGGCACATTCTCTAGTCTTACAGATTCCATCCATAAATTCCATTCCCTCATCCTCCAATTCAAAGTAGTTTCACCGAATCAGGAAATCCTCTGCGGAATTTTCCCCGATCCGGTGTGATATCAGTCATTCAGAACAGATCATTCCTGTCCGCTCTGCTGTTTTTTGTTGTTTTTTACACAGAATCATATAAAAGCATCAGAACCATCTGGGCCGTCTCCACCATATTGGTCCCGGAATCCATACTGCATTTCTGGATATAGCGGTATGCGTCATCCTCGCTCAGGTGATTTCTTTCCATTAAAAGCATCTTTGCATTTGAAATATAATTCTGTTCTTTCCATGAACGCTGCTTCGGCTTTTTCTTATCTTTTTTCCAGCGCCTTTCTATCTGGGAAAGCATCATGCTCACCGTATTTACCAGATCTCCGGCCTTCAGAGGCATTCCCACACATAAAATGGATGTTGGCGCCTCACTGATCACTCCCCGGGAGGCCATAAGCAGCATTTCAAAATAATCCGGCATATAGTCCAGAAGATCACGGTAGTACATATCCTGAAGATGATAACCGCAAAGCAGAACGCCGCCATCAAGCTCCGAGATACTGGCAAGGGCATTTGCACCCGAATTGCATACCGCCGCTACCGTGAATCCATATCTGTTAAGGACTGTGCGGATCTTTTTTGCATCTTCTATTTTCGGTAATGCAATCACGATACTCGTGTTCATAAGCCGCCACTCTCTTTCGCCCTATTATGCCTCGTTCATCAGATCCGATACAGATACTCCTCGATCTCCCAGTCTGAAATCTCCTGGGAATAACGCAGCCACTCTTTTCTCTTGGCCTGCGCATATTGTTTGCAGAAGACTTCTCCAAGGATTTCCTTCATCCAGTCACTTTCTTCAAACAGTGTGATCGCTTCCCGTAAGTTCTCCGGTAAATTCTCGATACCCTGTTCCTTCTGATCCGACTCGGAAAGAGAACGGTCAGAAGCTTTTGTAGGATAGATCTTCTTCTGGATTCCATCCAGGCCCGCTGCCAGGCATACCGCAAAAACAAGGTATGGGTTGGATGCAGCATCCGGGCTTCGAAGCTCGATCCTGGTATCTGCACCATTGACTCTCGGGATCCTTACCAGTGAATTCTGGTTATTTCTCGTCCAGGTCAGTTCTGTAGGCGCATCAAATCCAGGCACAAGACGCTTATAGGAATTTACAAGCGGATTGGTGATCAGAGTCATCTCACGGCTGTGAGCCAGAAGGCCTCCGATAAAATAGTATGCCTCTTCACTTAATCTGGACGGATCCTCCGGATCCACGAAAATATTTTTTCCATTTTTAAACAGCGAAAAATGGATATGCATGGCTGAACCGTTTACTTCCCGTCTTGGCTTCGGCATAAATGTCGCATGAAGTCCATGACGTTTGGCTACAGTTCTCACTGCCATCTTAAAGGTTATAACTTCGTCTGCCATCTCACGTGCTTCTCCGTAATGAAGGGCGATCTCATGCTGTGCAGGTGCTGTCTCATGATGAGAGGATTCCACCTCAAATCCCATATCCTCAAGAGTCAGTACCATATCACGTCTTGCATTTTCGCCTAAGTCCACCGGACTTACATCCAGGTATCCGGCTTTTTCGTGAGAAACCGTTGTAGGCATTCCGTTGTCATCAATATGAAACAAGAAAAACTCACATTCCGGATCAACATAGCAGGTATAACCTGCCTTTTCTGCTGCCTGCGCTGTTTTTTTCAGAATATATCTTGAGCTCATCTCATGCTCAGACCCATCTGCACGGCGCATATCACAGATCAGTCTTGCGACCTTTCCCTGCTGAGGACGCCATGGGAGAATTGAAAAGGTATCATAGTCCGGATACAGGATCAGATCCGGCTCCTTCTCTCCCACAATGCCCGCAATATGAGAGCCATATACAACGCACTGGTTATCCAGGGCTCTTGGAAGCTCTCTTGCTGTGATCGCAATATTTTTCAGAGTTCCAAACATATCTGTAAACTGGAGGCGGATGAACTCTACGTCTTCCTCCTCTGCCATTGCAAGAATCTCTTCTCTGGTATAATTCCCCATAGTATTCTCTCCTTTATTTCCTCATCACACAAAAATAATTACCCGTAAAATCAGAAAAAGGGTGCACTTCAGAGAGCTTCCGCTCCTGAAGAACACCCTTGTTCATGGACGTAATTATAGCAACCGGCTAATTCTTTGTCAACAGTTTTTTACTGTAAGTAAGAATAGCTCATCAGTGACTCATCCACTGCTTTTGCAGCTTCACGTCCCTCATGGATCGCCCATACTACAAGAGATTGTCCCCTGTGCATATCACCGGCTGTAAATACGCGGTCCACACTTGTTGCATATTCATCCGGTTTTGTCTCCACGTTGGTTCTTCCCGTGATATTTACGTGGAATGCATCGGTTACATATTTTTCACTTCCAAGGAATCCTGCCGCGATCAGAACCAGATCTGCCGGAATCACTTCCTCGCTGCCCTCGATCGGAACCATATTGAATCTTCCGGTCTTTTCGTCTTTCACGCCTTTCAGTTTCACGATCTTGGCCTTACATACATTTCCTTTTTTGTCTTTGATAAACTCGGTAACGGTTGTCTGGTAAACACGCGGGTCATGTCCGAATACTGCGATCGCCTCTTCCTGGCCATAGTCTGTTTTCAGAACTTTCGGCCACTCCGGCCACGGATTGGATGGTGTTCTTGTTTCCGGCGGCTTTGGCATCATCTCAAGCTGTGTCACAGATTTGGCACCAAGACGGATAGAAGTTCCCACACAGTCGTTTCCTGTGTCACCGCCGCCAATGACCAGAACGTTTTTGCCTTTGGCAAGCTCATAAGGAAACTTCGCAAAATCAGAATCCAGAAGGCTCTTTGTTACCTGCTTCAGGAAATCTACTGCAAAATAGATTCCCTTCGCATCTCTTCCCGGAACCTTGATGTCTCGCGGGTGAGAAGCACCACAACAGAGAAGTACACGGTCAAAATCCTTCAGAATCTGTTCTGCTGTGATATCCACGCCTACATTGATATTGGTAACAAACCTCACGCCTTCCTCTTCCATCAGCTTCAGTCTGCGGTCGATGACTTTTTTCTCAAGCTTCATATTCGGGATACCATAACGGAGAAGTCCTCCGATCCGGTCATTTCTCTCAAATACGGTTACGCTGTGTCCGCGGCGGTTCAGCTGCTGTGCTGCTGCCAGTCCGGAAGGTCCGCTTCCGATGACTGCGATTGTCTTTCCTGTACGGACTGGTGGAATCTGAGGTTTTACCCAGCCGTTGGCATAGGCTGTCTCGATGATCGCTTTTTCATTTTCCTTTGTGCTGACCGGTTCCCCGTTCAGGTTACAGGTACAGGCAGCCTCGCACAGTGCCGGACACACTCTGGAGGTGAATTCCGGAAAACTGTGTGTCTTATTCAGACGTAAGAAGGCCTGTTTCCAGTTTCCTGTATACACAAGATCATTGGTCTCAGGAACCAGATTGTGCAGCGGACAGCCGGAAGCCATTCCTCCGATCATCATGCCTGCCTGACAGAAGGGAACGCCGCAGGCCATGCAGCGCGCTCCCTGGAGTTTCTGTTTTTCTTTATTTAACGGAATACGAAACTCGTTGAAATTCTGTATACGTTCCTTTGGCGGCAGAACCTTTGCCGTCTCTCTCTCATAATCTAAAAATCCCGTTGGCTTTCCCATTTCCTCATCCTCCTTAATGTTTCACACCGATGCTCTCATAGAATGCTTCCATCTGTGCCTGCTGGCTTGTCAGACCTTTTTCCTCAAGCTTGGCACTTAATGTGATCATTCTCTTGTACTCATCCGGAATGAGTTTTTTGAAGTGAGGCAGATAGGAATCAAAATCAGCCAGCACCTTCTTACCGATCTCGGAGCCTGTTGCTTCCACATGAGCTTCGATAAGATCACGAAGCTCTTTTTTATCATATTTATTCTCCACCTTTTCAATGGAAATTATTGCCTTATTCAGATTCTTGTAAAGAACATTGTCCACATCCAGAACATATGCGATACCGCCGCTCATACCTGCTGCAAAGTTCTTTCCGGTCTTTCCGAGAACTACCACACGTCCACCGGTCATGTACTCACATCCATGCTCGCCGACGCCCTCTACAACAGCCACTGCACCGGAGTTACGTACTGCAAAACGCTCACCTGCAACACCGTTGATAAATGCGGTTCCGCTGGTTGCTCCGTAAAGAGCTACGTTTCCTACAATAATATTCTCCTCTGCCTTATATGCAGCTTTTTCCGGAACCCTGACGATCAGCTTACCACCGGAAAGTCCCTTTCCGAAGTAATCATTGCTGTCACCGGTCAGTTTCAGTGTCAGTCCCTTCGGGATAAATGCACCGAAGCTCTGTCCGCCTGCGCCTGTACAGTTTACAGTTACCGTATCCTCTGCAAGACCATCTTTATGGTTTCTTGTGATCTCAGAACCAAGAATCGTACCGAAAGCACGGTCTGTATTGCTGACTTTTACATCAACAGAAACCTTCTCACCTTTCTGGATCGCAGGTGCACATTTTTTCACAAGAACCTTTTCGTCCAGTGTTTTGTCCAGATTGAAGTTGTATACAGCCTTCGGATCAAAGGTTACTTTTCCTTTTCCTGCATACGGGTTATTCAGAATCGCGCTTAAGTCAACCTTGCCCTTATGCGGCTCCTGTACATCGCCAGAAACAGTAAGAAGATCTGTACGGCCAACCATCTCATCAATAGTTGCCACGCCAAGACGTGCCATGTACTCTCTCAGTTCCTGTGCGATAAAGCGCATAAAGTTTTCTACGTATTCCGGTTTACCGCGGAATCTTTTACGAAGCTCCGGATTCTGTGTGGCAACACCTACCGGGCAGGTATCCAGGTTGCACACACGCATCATCACGCAGCCCATCGTTACAAGCGGCGCTGTTGCAAAACCGAATTCCTCTGCACCGAGAAGTGCTGCAATGGCAACGTCACGGCCGCTCATCAGCTTACCGTCTGTCTCGATACGTACACGGTTACGAAGTCCGTTCATAATCAGTGTCTGGTGTGTCTCTGCAAGACCAAGCTCCCACGGAAGTCCTGCATTGTGGATGGAGCTTCTTGGTGCCGCACCGGTACCTCCGTCATATCCGGAGATCAGGACTGTCTGTGCTCCTGCTTTTGCAACACCGGCTGCAACTGTACCAACACCGGCCTCGGAAACAAGCTTTACGGAAATATCTGCATATTTATTTGCGTTTTTCAGGTCATAGATCAGCTCTGCCAGGTCCTCAATGGAGTAGATATCATGATGTGGCGGAGGAGAGATCAGGCTGACACCAGGTGTGGAATGACGGGTTTTTGCGATCCATGGATAAACCTTCTTTGCCGGAAGATGTCCACCTTCTCCAGGTTTCGCGCCCTGTGCCATTTTGATCTGGATCTCTCTTGCAGATACCAGATAGCGGCTGGTAACACCAAAACGTCCGCTGGCAACCTGTTTGATCGCAGAGCAGCGGTCATTGTCTGTTCCTGCGGAATCCAGACGCTCATCGCTCTCACCGCCCTCACCAGTGTTGGATTTTCCGTGGAGATGATTCATGGCGATCGCCAGTGTCTCATGTGCCTCCTGTGAAATAGATCCATAGGACATGGCACCTGTCTTAAAACGTTTTACGATCTCATCTACGCTTTCCACCTGATCGATGGGAAGCGGTTCTTTTGCAAACTTAAAGTCCAGAAGACCTCTTAAGTTTCCATGTCCTTCTTCGTCTACCAGTTTGGTGTATTCCTTGAACATCTCATAGCTGCCCTGTTTTGTGGACTGCTGGAGAAGATGGATGGTACGCGGATTATATCTGTGTTCCTCACCCTGGCTTCTCATCTTATGGGCACCTACGCTGTCCAGTGTCAAATCTGTTGCAAGTCCAAGCGGGTCAAAAGCCTCGGAATGAAGCTTCTCTACGTTATCCTCGATATCCTCCAGAGTGATTCCGCCTACGCGGCTTACAGTTCCTGTAAAGTAACGGTCGATCACATCCTGGGAGATTCCGATAGCCTCAAAGATCTGAGATCCCTGATAGGACTGGATCGTGGAAATACCCATCTTGGAAGCGATCTTTACGATTCCGCTGATCACCGCATGGTTATAATCATCCACTGCTGCATAGTAATCCTTGTCCAGCATATGGGTATCGATCAGCTCATGGATCGTATCTAGTGCCAGATACGGGTTGACTGCACTTGCACCATAACCAAGAAGTGTGGCAAAATGATGCACCTCTCTCGGCTCACCGGACTCCAGGATCAGAGCAAGAGATGTACTCTTTTTCGTCTTTACAAGATGCTGATGTACTGCGGAAACCGCCAGCAGTGACGGGATCGGCATATGGTTTTCATCCACGCCACGGTCAGAAAGAACAAGGATATTGGCACCTTCACGAAATGCCTTGTCAACCTCTACGAACAGACGGTCAATAGCACGCTCAAGCTTTGTGCTCTTGTAATATAAAGTAGAGATCGTCACAACCTTGAAGCCGTCTTTTTTCATGCTCTTGATCTTCATCATATCCGTATTGGTCAGGATCGGATTGTTGATCTTTAATACCTGACAGTTCTCCGGAGTCTGAACCAGAAGGTTTCCGTCCTTACCTACATATACGCTGGTGGAAGTAACGATTTCCTCACGGATGGCATCAATAGGTGGGTTGGTAACCTGTGCAAAAAGCTGTTTGAAGTAGTCGAACAACGGATAATGCTGCTTGGAAAATACAGCAAGCGGCGTATCATGACCCATGGCTCCAATGCTCTCTGCACCGTTTAATGCCATGTTACGGATGGAGGTACGATACTGCTCGTATGTATAGCCGAATGCTTTCTGCAGACGGGCTCTCTCCTCCGGTGTGTACTCGATCACACGCTCATTGGGAATCTTGATGTCGCGAAGCTGTACCAGGTTGCTGTCAAGCCACTCGCCGTATGGCTGTTTTTTCGCATATTTTTCTTTCAGTTCATTGTCATCGATCACGCGTCCCTGAACGGTATCTACCAGAAGCATTTTTCCAGGATGAAGACGCTCTTTTAATACGATCTTTTCCTCATCTACCGGAAGAACACCAACCTCGGAGGAAAGGATCATGTAACCGTCAGAAGTAATATAGTATCTGGATGGACGAAGACCGTTTCTGTCAAGAACCGCACCCATCACATCACCATCTGAAAACAGAATGGACGCAGGTCCGTCCCATGGCTCCATCATGGTTGCATAATACTGATAAAAGTCTCTCTTTTCCTGAGAGATCGTATCATTATTTGCCCATGGTTCAGGAATGGTGATCATCACTGCAAGGGGAAGATCCATACCACTCATTACCAGGAATTCCAGCGTGTTATCCAGCATTGCGGAGTCAGAACCGTTGCGGTTGACAACAGGAAGGACTTTATGAAGCTCATCCTTAAGATACGGAGAATCCATATTTTCCTCACGTGCAAGCATCTTATCTGCATTTCCGCGGATGGTGTTGATCTCACCATTGTGCACGATAAAACGGTTCGGATGTGCTCTCTCCCAGCTCGGATTTGTGTTGGTACTGAAACGGGAATGTACCACTGCAATGGCAGATTCATAATCCGGGCTCTGCAGATCTCCGAAGAAAGTACGAAGCTGTCCTACCAGGAACATACCTTTGTATACAATAGTACGGCTGCTCATAGAAACAACATAGGTATTATCATTACTCTGTTCAAACTCACGGCGGGCAATATAGAGCATACGGTCAAACGGGAGACCTTTTTCCACATCCTCCGGTTTCTTGATGAAAGCCTGCATGATGCACGGCATGCACTCTCTTGCCTTATGTCCAAGCACCTCCGGAAATACCGGTACCGTACGCCATCCGAGAAGCTCAAGGCCTTCTTTTTCTACGATGATCTCGAACATCTTCTTTGCCTGGGCACGTTTGATCTCATGCTGCGGGAAAAAGAGCTGGGCCACACCGTATTCTCTTTCACCACCGATGTCAAAGCCCTCTTTCTTACAGACTTTTTTGAAAAATTTATGGGAGATCTGAAGAAGGATGCCGACGCCATCGCCGGTCTTTCCTTCTGCATCCTTACCTGCACGATGCTCCAGATTCTCTACGATCTTAAGAGCATTGGCAACGGTGTCATGGGTTTTCTTTCCTTTTATATTGACAACGGCTCCGATACCGCAGTTATCATGTTCGAATTCAGGGCGGTAGAGGCCCTGCTGCTGATTTTCTACTTCTTTCATTTTCCTCATCCTTTCATTGCAGCTTCTTCTGCCGTCTTTTTGTCCACTGCCGCCTGCACGAATCCACGGAACAGCGGATGTGCATGATTCGGTCTGGATTTAAATTCCGGATGTCCCTGTGTTCCCACGAAGAACGGATGTCCTGAAATCTCGATCATCTCAACGATATGGGCATCTGGTGAAGTTCCCACAATCGACATTCCTTTTTCACTTAACTCTTTACGGAACGCATTGTTTACTTCATAACGATGTCTGTGACGCTCCTGGATCTCCTTTTTGCCAAACAGCTCGTAGGATTTTGATCCTTCGCTGAGTACACATGGATAGCTTCCGAGACGGAGTGTTCCTCCGAGATCTTCCACATCCGCCTGATCCGGCATCAGGGCAATGACCGGATGTTTTGTCTCCGGATCCAGCTCGATACTGTTGGCATCCTCGTATCCCAGTACATGACGGGCAAATTCAACGATCGCCATCTGCATTCCGAGACAGATTCCAAGATATGGGACCTTGTGAACTCTTGCATACTGTGCAGCCAGGATCATTCCTTCTGTACCTCGGTTTCCGAAACCTCCCGGAACCAGGATTCCGTCTACCGCATGAAGGGTCTGATCCAGATTTTTCTCATTCAGCTCCTCAGAATCTACCCACACAAGCTCCACTTTTGCGCGGCAGGAAATTCCGCCATGCTTCAGAGCTTCCACAACACTTAAGTACGCATCGTGGAGCTGTGTATATTTACCGACCATGGCGATCTTGACTGTTTTATCCGGATGACGAAGGTTCTCTACCATATTCTCCCAGTCTGTAAGATCCGGTTTGCGGTTCTCAAGTCTTAAGCTCTGAAGCACCACATCTGCAAGTTTTTCTCTCTCCATTGCAAGCGGCGCCTCATACAGATATTCCACATCCAGGTTCTGAAGCACATGGCTTACCGGCACGTTACAGAACAGTGCGATCTTTCCGCGGATATCATCGGTAAGTGGATACTCACTTCTGCATACCAGCACGTCCGGCTGAATTCCCATTCCCTGCAGCTCCTTGACACTGGCCTGGGTTGGTTTTGTTTTCATCTCGCCGGAAGCCCGGAGATATGGAATCAAGGTTACATGGATAAGGATCGCATTGTCATGTCCCACATCATGCTGGAACTGACGGATGGATTCCAGAAACGGCTGGCTCTCGATATCGCCCACTGTACCGCCAACTTCGATGATGGCAATTCTGTCTTCATCTGCGGATTTTGCCCTGTAAAAACGACTCTTGATCTCATTGGTAATATGCGGGATCACCTGAACGGTACCTCCGCCGAAATCACCATGACGCTCTTTCTGAAGAACAGACCAGTAAATCTTACCGGTTGTCACATTGGAATTTTTGTCAAGGCTTTCATCAATGAAACGCTCATAATGTCCAAGGTCAAGATCTGTCTCTGTACCGTCATCGGTTACAAAAACCTCTCCATGCTGAATGGGATTCATAGTTCCCGGGTCAATATTAATGTAAGGGTCAAATTTCTGCATAGTCACCTGATATCCTCTGGCTTTCAGAAGACGTCCCAGGGACGCTGCCGTGATTCCCTTTCCCAGACCGGAAACAACACCGCCTGTTACAAAAACATACTTTACTGCCATCTTCGATTTCCTCCTCCATCTCATGTTACAAAGAAAAAAGCGCCAGGAGCGGTTCCAAGGGGTGAGAATCCCCCGGGTATCCGTTCCTGACGCCTTTGTCAGTTATCTTTCATATAAAATATGGTTTACTATAAACTATTTTTTTTTATTTGTCAATAACAGATTTTTTATATAGTCTGCAGAATTTCTTCCTATGAAATGGTTACAAATAAAAAACAGACGCCTGCCGAGGATTTCCATCTGATTTCCTGTCTCTGCAACCACGTCTGTCTTTTCTTTTTATGTCTTTTATATCTTGTCTGTCGCTGCACTGTCTGTCAGGCAACTGCATATTTCTGAAGGAAACAATTAAACTCATGATCCTCACCATGACAGGTTACTGTAAGAACCTTGGTCAGATCCATGCTGAGGATTCCAAGAATAGATTTTGCATCAATTAAAATTCTGTTATATGAAATATCTACATCAAAATCACATTTACTTGCAGCCTTAACAAATTCTTTAACATCCTCTGTCGCATTCAATCTAATTTTTTTAGACATAAATATCATCCTCTCTTTTATCTCGGTAAAAACCGGCATTGTTCCGGCCTCGCTGTTTTCCTGTATTTTCCAGACCAGCGGCCTTTTCTCATCTGGCTGTTCCACATTATGTCTCATGTTGTCAGATTTGTCAAGTTGATATTTTTTATCGTTTTGGACGTTTTTCCTATAGAAACCCGAATTTTATATGATAAAATCCGGGTTTCTTAGATATTTATTGTGCAGTTTTCATATTTTCATTTTTCAATCCATTATTTTTAACTGTGAGATTAATTCCATATAGTTCATTAATCCTGTTTGATTTCTTCTGGTATCTCCATCGGATAATTACCATCAAAACATGCTTTGCACAACGGAAGGCCACCTGCCATGCCTTCCAGATAATCGATCTGCATGTAGCCAAGAGAATCCGCACCGATCATCTTGCGAATCTCTTCCGTACTATGCTGTGCCGCAATCAGCTGATCATTGGACGGCACATCCGTACCGAAATAACAGGGATGTAAAAATGGCGGGGAGCTGATACGTACATGTACTTCTTTGGCTCCGGCTTCTTTCAGCATGTGGATCAGATTGGCAATGGTAGTTCCACGGACAATGGAATCATCCACCAGAACGATTCTCTTCCCCTTCACCACTGATTCCAGAACGCTCAGCTTCAGATGAACGCTTGACTCTCTCTCCTGCTGTGTAGGCTTGATAAAAGTTCTTCCAATGTAACTGTTTTTATAGAATGCAAAACCAAACGGGATTCCAGATTCCTCCGAATAGCCTTTTGCTGCCGGAAGTCCGGATTCCGGTACACCGGTTACCAGATCCGCTTCTACCGGATAGGACTTTGCAAGAGATTTTCCTCCACGAATCCTTGCATCATAGATTTTTACGCCATCCATGGTGCTGTCCAGTCTTGCAAAATAAATATATTCAAAAACACAATGAGCATGCTTTTTCTGTTCAGCCAGTTTGCTGGATTTCAGTCCGTCCCTGGTGATCGTGACGATCTCACCCGGTTCAATATCACGGATAAATTCCGCTCCTACAGATGTCAGTGCACAGCTCTCAGATGCCAGAACATAAGCATTGTCTCTCTTTCCAAGACAAAGTGGTTTCAGTCCGTACGGGTCACGGGCACCGATCAGCTTCCTCGGGCTCATGATCACAAGCGCATATCCACCCTTGATCTTCTCTACTGTTTTATGTACTGCTTCCTCTACAGTTGCAGAATGAACACGTTCCCTTGCAATATGGAAAGCAATAACCTCTGAATCTGTCGTTGTATGGAAGATCGCTCCTGTCTGGATCAGTTCCCATTTCAGAGCTTCTGTATTAACCAGATTTCCATTATGCGCCAATGCCAGACTTCCCTTAATATAAGAAAGTACCAGCGGCTGTGCATTCTCCGCAACAGACTCTCCGGTGGTGGAATAACGAACATGTCCGATTCCGATGTCACCATTCATATTATGTACAACATCTTTTCGTAAAACTTCGCTTACCAGTCCGAGATCTTTATGAAACTGTACGTTTCCTCTTTCTCCGTCCGTCCTTGAAACGGCCATTCCGCAGGACTCCTGTCCCCTGTGCTGCAGCGAAGTAAGACCATAATAAATAGATGGTGCAATATTCCCTCCATCCAGATCATAAATCCCGAATACGCCACATTCTTCCTTTATTCCTGACATATTTCCCTCCATCTGTCTCTTCCGTTTTGTTACACACAAATTATAATAAAAGAACGTGATTTGTCAACCCTGCGCTTTTAAGGACCGCCGCATTTTTGAAGCCTGTTTTTTTGATTTTTTGAAAAAAAACTTGACATTATTCCTTTTTGATGTATACTGCACACTTAACACAAAAACGCTTCGGATACCGCAGATATCCAAAGCGTTTTTTTATCTTTCGGAACTGTTTTTGTTCTAAAAAAATATAAGACAGTCCTTATAAGATAATTAAAAATTATAATAAATAAGAGAAATGTTTTATTTATTCAGATTCTTCGGTCCGAATCCCATCGGAAGCAGTTCTTCCAGCCGGAATATCTCGTACTGGTCCTTACCGGTCGCCAGAATGATCTGAAACTCCTTCGGATCACAGAACTCCATCATAACCTGACGGCAGACACCGCATGGTGCCGCATATTCCTTAAGCTCCTTATTCATTCCTCCCACTACACAGATCGCGTCGAATTCCAGAACGCCCTCGCTGACTGCCTTGAAAAATGCGGTTCTCTCCGCACAGTTGCTTGGAGTATAACCGGCATTTTCAATGTTACAGCCACCGTAAACATTCCCATTCTTCGCAAGCAACGCCGCTCCCACATGAAAATGTGAATACGGCACATAGGAATAATCCATCATACTGATTGCTTTTTCGATCAGTTCATGAATCTGTTTTTCTTCCAGTTTTTTCATTTTCTTACCAAACTCCCTACTCATAATTCCGCTGTCACTTCACAGCCTGATTCGAATCAATATCCTGTGGCTTCCTCATTTTTCACAAGCTTTATGATACGGCTGGTTCCAAGACGGTCTGCACCAAGGCTTAAAAATTTCTCCGCATCATCCAGAGAAGAAATTCCACCGGCCGCTTTCATTTTCACATTCGGTCCGATATGCTCTGAAAACAGTTTGATATCGTCAAAGGTTGCTCCGGCCTTTGAAAATCCGGTGGATGTTTTGATGTAATCTGCACCTGCATTTGTCACTGCCTCACACATTTTGATCTTCTCCTCATCTGTGAGAAGGCAGGTCTCAATGATCACCTTGAGGATTTTGGAACCGCAGGCTTTTTTCAGAGTGCGGATCTCTTCTTCGACTGCATCAAATCTGCCATCCTTTACCCAGCCGATATTGATAACCATGTCGATCTCGTCTGCACCGTTTGCCAGTGCATCCTTTGTCTCGAATTCTTTCGCTGCAGTTGTCATATAGCCGTTCGGGAATCCGATTACTGTACATACAGCCATTTTATCCTGTACATACTCTTTTACCTGTTTTACATATGCAGGCGGAATACATACAGAAGCTGTTCCGTATTTGATCGCGTCATCGCAGATCTGTCTGATCTCTGCCCATGTCGCAGTCTGTGTCAGTAATGTATGATCCACATGTTTTAAAATCTCTTTTATATCCATACTTGTTTATTCCTCCGTTTTTGTGTTTCAGCCGCCAGATGGAGCTGATATTCTGTCAGATCAGTGTAATATGCTGAAATCCTTTTTCCCTTAAAATATCTGCCAGATAGGAAAGATATTTCTGACCCGGAACCTGATAATGTGAATATTCCTCCCGGACGCCCATCGGACGGTATGCGATGATCTTCACACGGATATCGTTGATCTTCAGATATGGTGCAAGAAAATCTCCCATCTCCCTGATACTCTTCTCCGTATCATAAAGATCCGGTACGATAACTGCTCTTACTTCATAAAGCTTGGAAGTTTTTGCCAGGTACACTGCGTTCTTAAGTACCATTTCGTTGCGGAAACCAGTCACCTTCTCATGCTCAAAAGCCTCAAACGCCTTAATATCCAGCATCACACCATCGGATACCTCCATCAGCTCCGGATAATCTTCAAAAGAAACCATTCCGTTGCTGTCGATCAGGGTTCCCAGGCCGTCCTTTCTGGCCAGACGGAACAGCTCCGTAAGAAACTCAGGCCAGAGCATGCATTCCCCTCCGGAAACACTGATTCCCCGGATAAAGGGGATCTGTTTCTTTACTTTCTCATAAACTTCCTCCGGTGTCATCTCCAGGGTTCTGGGAGAGCTGTCATGAGGACAGACATGGATACAGGTATCACACTGTACGCACTTTGCCGGATCAAATGCCACTTTGCCGTCTGTTCCAAGGGACAGGGCTCCTGCCGGACATTTTTTTACACAGGTACCGCATTGTACACACAGCTTCCTTGTCTCCGGATTATGACAGTATTTGCAGTTGATGTTACACCCCTGCAGAAATACCGCCGTCCGGTTACCCGGACCATCCACGCTGCTGAACGGAATGATCCGGTTCACTACGGCTTTCATTTAGCGCACCTTTCTCTCCAGGATATGTCCGTTTCTCGCAGCGCCAAGACCAAGCGCTGTGGTATCCTGAAGAACAGCTTCTCCACCGGCAAGTTTCTCAAGCTCGGAACGTTTCACAAGGTATCCTGTCACACGGATCACATCACTGTCACTGGAATAGAAAGACAGATAACGAAGATCCATCTTGAAAGAGCCTTTGATAATATCCAATACATACTCCGGATTGCGATGAACTGTCATATCGATTGGGAAAATATCTCCGGTTCCGGATGTGAAGTATTTGTGGAATTTTCTTAAAACATTCAGCTGATCGATCAGCTCCTCCGGCTCCTCTCCGATCGGGATACGTGTTCCAGGAGTTACATTTTCATCCTCTGCAAGGCCTACCTGCGCGTGAAGCAGAAAATGTCCGCCTGTTCCCTCACAGTATTTATTCTTGTGGCTCAGGTTAAACTCCTTGATGATCTCCATGATCTCAACGCCAAGGTTATTTGCAGCCTCATCATGGCCGAAACGTCCCTTTATTCCTTCTTTTTCGAACAGGATATTTACACAGTCTGCAAGACCTACCAGACCGTACATACCAGAGAAACGATCTCTGTGGATAAATCCCTCTTTTGCAAGGAAGTTATTTTCAAAAAATCCGCTCTCTTCTACCTCGAATTTAATTCTCGCATCCATATAGCGTGCCATGATATCCAGCACATACGGAAGCTCTCGCTCCTTAAAGTCTTTGATATTTTTTGCCCGCTTGGCAATGTTTCCGAGAACCAGTCTGCAAAGTGTATAAGCACCGCCGCCTAACAGCAGTCCATTATAGCAGCTGGCGATCACATAGCCCTCTCCAAGCTCGCTCTTAAACATCTTATGATTTCCAAAGCTTGGTTTCGCGCTGTGCATTGCACAGTCGATAGCTTTCAGTGCAAAATCATCCGGGGTGATATCCTCATCATACTTGAAGCTTAAGTTTGGAACCGCATTCTCCAGTTCCTTCTCTGCCTCCAGAAGAAGTCGTCCTGCTTTTGTCTCACGCGGTCCGATATTTGCATGGGAAAAAGAATCCAGGATCGTACGGTCCATCTGTGTCAGGAACAGCTTCAGCATTTTTTTCGCCTGTGCCTCATCTACTGTATCGATATACGGCTCCAGCAGTTCATCCAGCTGACCTACATATACCGGATAATTAGTAACACTTGGTACATGCTTGTAAAAGATCATCAAACTGTTCAGTGCCTCATAAAGATCAGTAGGCGGATCCAGCTGCAGGAATTTACTTCCCTCTTTCAGGAACTTCTCATAATCCGGAATAATATAACGCGGGCGCATCGGTGCATGTCCCTCAGACAGATCACAGATACATTTCCGGTCGATCGGCACATTCAGAAGTTCATCCAGTCCTTCCGGAAGATCCAGCACCTCCATCAGGGAATCTGCCTGGTTCGCCAGACAGGTCACCTTCTGTTCATGTGTCAGTGTCGGGCTTTCAATAATATCCAGAATATTTTTTCTTGTCTCATTTACCCGTTCCATAGATATGTCACGCATAATGTAAATACCTCCTCAAAATCATTTGTTTTACTTGTTTCCATTTATTTATGTATTTCTTTATTGTTCTACTTTAGTTATATCATATTTCCTCTGAACAAGGAATATGAAATATCTCTTTTAACCCTTTCAAAGGGGGGCAAAAAAGTGCTGTAAAAGCCCTTTCCAGTCTTTCGCAGCACTCTTTTTATTATCTGCACATATCAGCACATATCTATTTGGATTTTACAAAGATCTTACCGTTGGCTGCCGGTGTATGTGCCTTACCGACAAACAGTACCAGTGCAATGATCGTTACCACGTACGGGATCATGGAGATCAGGTTCGGGGATACCACATTGCTCTGTGCTGCCAGGGATTTGATACCACTGCAGAGACCGAAAAGCAGGCAGGCTTTCGTCGCACCTTCCGGTGAAAATTTACCGAAGATAACAGCCGCGATCGCGATAAAGCCCTGTCCTACGATAACACTCGGACGGAACTGGTTGATCGTTGCCAGTGTTACAAAAGCTCCACCAAGTCCTGCAAAAAAGCCGGACAGAATCACGCAGATGTAACGAACTTTGTAAACATCGATTCCAAGAGACTCACATGCTTCCGGATGTTCTCCGACTGCACGGAGATGTGCTCCGAATTTCGTCTTGTAAAATACGAACCAGCATACAAATGCCAGAACAAACACCAGATAAGCTACTGCGTAAACATTCAGTACATTACTCCAGAAGGAACCTGTCTTAAACACACCCTCAAACAGCTTCGGAAGCTTACAGTTTGGATCCATGGCCGGTGTATCCGATGAGTTGTTATACATGGCCTTACAGAGAAACAGTGCAAGTCCAGGTCCAAGGAAGTTGATCGCTGTACCGGCGATCGTCTGGTCAGCATGACAGGAAATACACACAAACGCATGGATCAGACCGAACAATGCGCCCGCAAGACCTGCACACAGAAATGCGATCCATCCGTTTCCGGTGGTCAGACCCATAACTGCTCCGGTAAAAGCACCGATTGTCATCATACCCTCAATACCGATGTTTACGACTCCGCATCTCTCGGAAAAGCAGGAGCCAAGTGCCGCCAGAAGAAGCGGCGGAGTTGCGATCAGAGTCGCATTGATCAGAAGACCAAGGTCTTTAATTAATCCATTCATCTTATTTAGCCTCCTTCTTCTTTGCTGCGTTCAGTACGAATACCTTAAATACATGAGCGATCGCGATCAGAAGAACCACACAGCCCATGATGATATCAACAACCTCTGACGGAGCTTTTACGATACTGAGCTTGGAACCGCCGTATTTCATCGCACCATAGAACAGTCCGGAGAAAATACAACCGATCGGATTTGATCCGCCGATCAGGGCAACAGTGATACCCTCGAATCCAAAGCCCTCCTGGCCTGCAAACTGGCTCAGACGTCCTGCCATACCAAGTACCTGAACAGCTCCGCCAAGTCCGGAAAGAAGGCCGGAGATTCCAAGTGCTGTCAGAATAGAACGGTCCGCATTGATTCCGCCGTACTGTGCACAGTTTCCGTTAAAGCCTACGGCTTTTAATTTGTAACCAAATGTTGTCTTTTCGATGATAACCCAGATGATGATCGCTGCGATCACTGCCAGCAGGATTCCCCAGTGTGCTGCATTACAGTTCAGACTCTTTCGAATTCCTTCCGGCATAAGGATTCTTGCAGTTTCCAAGATATCCTTTGTTGCCTCACTGCTCTCTCTGTGGATTCCCGGAAGGTTTACCACATAGTTAGACAGATAGAACGCGATCCAGTTAAACATGATAAACGACAATACTTCATGAATGCCTCTTTTTACCTTAAGCACACCTACGATCAGGGACCATACACAGCCTGCAGCTGCAGCTGCCACCAGACATACGACCGCATGAAGGAACGGTGGGAGTTTCAGGACAACACCGAGCACACAGGCTACCAGACCGCCGATTACGAACTGTCCCTCCGCTCCGATATTAACACCGGTACGGAATGAGAAAGCCACACTCAGTCCGGTAAAGATCAGAGGGCTTGCATAAACCAGAGTCCACACCAGATATTTCGGTTTACTGAAAACACTGTCAAACAGCTTTCCATAGGCTACCGCCGGGCTGATACCGGCGATCATCAGGAATATTGCACCGACCAGGAATCCTACAATGATCGCAATGATGGTGTAGAGTACATTGCTCTCAAGAATACTTTTTTTCTTATTCATTTGTTTTTCCTCCTGCCATCATAAATCCGAGTTCCTTCTCATCTGCATCCTTGCCCGGAACGCTTCCGGTGATCCGGCCATCAAAAATAACCTCGATCCTGTCAGAAAGGCTCATGATCTCATCCAGTTCAAAGGATACCAGCAGAACGGCACGGTTCTTATTTCTCTGATCCACCAGATATTTATGTACAAACTCTATGGCTCCTACATCAAGACCACGGGTTGGATTTACTGCGATCAGAAGTTCCTTGTCGTTCGTCACCTCACGGGCAATGATCACCTTCTGCTGGTTACCACCTGAGAGAGTTCCTGCCGGTGCTTCTGCACAGCCTTTCGGACGGACATCAAACTTCTCGATCAGTTCATCTGCATGCTTGCGGATATTTTTCCGGTTCAGGATACCATGTTTGGAGTAAGGTTCTTCCTCAAAATGCTGCAGGATCAAGTTATCCTCATTGGAAAACTCAAGGATCAGTCCATGCTTCTGGCGGTCAGCCGGAATACTGGAGATACCACTTTCGAAGGTTTCCTTCGGTGATTTGTTGAATACATCTTTTCCAAGTACTGTAATCTTTCCGGAGTCTGCCTTGCGAAGACCTGTCAGAACTTCTACAAGCTCTGTCTGTCCGTTTCCATCTACACCTGCAAGACCCACGATCTCGCCTTTCCGCACATTCAGATGAAAGCCCTTAAGGATCTCTACTCCACGATAATCCCTTGCATGCAGGTCATCGACCTCAAGAACTACTTCTCCCGGCTCCATATCTTTCTTGTCTACCTTGAAGTTAACATCACGTCCTACCATCATGGCAGCCAGCTCATTCTCATTCACATCCGCCACTTTCACGGTCTGGATATATTTACCCTGGCGGATGATCGTACAGTTATCAGAAGAAGCTGTGATCTCTTTTAATTTATGTGTGATCAGAATGACACTCTTTCCATCTGCAGTCAGGTTCTCGATGATTTCCATAAGGCCATCGATCTCCTGCGGTGTCAGGGAAGCCGTTGGCTCATCCAGGATCAGTGTCTCCGCACCGCGGTACAGAACCTTCAGGATCTCTACACGCTGCTGCATACCTACGGAAATATCCTCAATCTTCGCATCCGGATCTACCTTCATACCGTAACGTTCAGACAGCTCTACGACCTTTTTTCTGGCTGTCTCCTTATCAATGCTCAGACCTTTGGTTGGTTCCATGCCGAGAATGATATTCTCCGTTACCGTAAATGGCTGGATCAGCATGAAATGCTGATGTACCATACCAATTCCGATATCAATGGCATCTTTCGGGCTGTTAAAATGAACTTCCTTTTCATTAATAAATATCTGTCCGCTGGTTGGCTTGTACAGACCGCAGAGCACATTCATCATCGTACTCTTTCCGGCTCCGTTTTCACCTAGGATCGCATGAACTTCTCCTTTATGTACGGTCAGATTGATATGGTCATTGGCTGTAAAGTCGCCGAATTTTTTTACGATATCCTTCATCTGGATCACGACTTTACTTTCGTCCATATGGCTTGTTCTTCCCACCTATATCGCCTCCTCTGTTCGTTTCTTGTTTTATACAGTCACTGACGGGGCTCTGCATACGCAGCGCCCCGTGCCAGACACAAATATTCGATTACTGGGTAAAACGGATATTCGCCCTTTTAGTCAAGAACGTATACGTCGCCGTATTTCTTCTCGAAATCATCCTTATTATCCGGAACAACGACATCACCGCTGATGATCTTCTCTTTTACATCATCAACTGCCTTGATCACATCGTCAGAGATCAGATCCTGAGATGGAGCGATATCAACACCGCCTGCTGCAAGGTCAAAAGTCTCAACGCCGCCTTCAAGTTTTCCGTCGATCAGCTCCTGTACTGCATCATATACTGCAGTATCAACTCTCTTCATTGCTGAAGTAAGAACGGTCTTCGGAGCAATGCTGGACTGGTCAGAGTCAACACCGATCGCATATACACCAGCCTCCTGGCATGCCTCGATAACGCCAAGTCCTGTAGCACCTGCTGCCTGGAATACGATATCAGCGCCATTGGTGATCGCTGTGTTAGCCATGGATTTACCTGTTGCAGAATCTGCGAAAGAGTTGGCATTAAACTGCTGAACAGTAATATCCGGGTTCGCATCAATAGCACCTGCACAGTAACCATATCCAAACTGGTTCATGGTCTCATTTGTCATACCAACAACAAATCCGATATTATTCGTCTTGGTAGTAAGACCTGCAACATAACCTACTAAATAAGAAGCCTGCTCAGCCTTGAACATCAGGCTGGTAACGTTCGGAAGATCGATGCTGGAATCATCGATGATAGCGAACTTGGTATCCGGATTCGCTTCTGCTGCTTCTTTTGTAGCATCTGCAAGCATATAGCCGACGCTGATGATCAGATCATAGTCCTCATCTACAAAAGTTTCCATATTAGGCTGGTAATCTGCATCTGTAGCTGACTCCAGATAGTTCACAGTCACGCCAAGATCTTCACCGGCTTTCTCAAGACCTTCCCATGAAGACTGGTTAAAGGAACCATCGTTAACTCCACCTACATCTGTGATCAGACCGATCTTAAGATCGGATGGATCTGTTGCAGCTGCAACACTCTGTGGTACAACACTGATAGATGCTACCATAGCAGCTGTTAATACTGCGGCCATTACTTTTTTTCGCATAAATTGCCCTCCTTTGTATTTTCCGCTAATACTCATTTTTGTGATAACATCTTTTTTGGCAAAAGAAAAGCTGAATTTTATTTATTCTTTACAATCTTTTACAATTTTCACATTTTTTCTGTTAGTTTTACCATAATTATCCAAAAAAAACTTAAAAAAAACTCTTGACATTATTTTTTTTTGGTGTATACTGCAACACATAAAGCAAAGGCGCTTTGGATACGACAGGTATCTGAAGCGCTTTTTTTGTTTTTCTCTAATAAAAAATATAATGAATGAGCGAAATCGAAAGGAGTGTACCTATATGGCACAGAGTATCCCAGAAATGTACGGCAGCCTTGTATTCAACGACAAAGTGATGCGCAGCAAACTGCCAAAGGACATGTACAAAGCATTAAAGAAAACAATCGAAAACGGAACACATCTGGAACTGGATGTAGCCAACTCCGTAGCTGTTGCAATGAAAGAATGGGCTACTGAGAACGGTGCAACACATTACACACATTGGTTCCAGCCAATGACAAACGTAACAGCCGAGAAACATGACAGCTTCATTTCACCGACAGGTGACGGACAGGTGATCATGGATTTCTCCGGCAAAGAGCTCGTAAAAGGTGAGCCTGATGCATCAAGCTTCCCGTCCGGCGGACTTCGTGCTACTTTCGAGGCAAGAGGATATACCGCATGGGATCCTACTTCACCAGCATTCATTAAAGATAGAACACTTTACATCCCAACTGCATTCTGCTCCTACAGTGGAGAGGCACTGGATAAGAAAACTCCTCTTCTCCGTTCCATGGATGTACTTAATAAAGAAGCAGTTCGTATTCTTCACATCCTCGGAAACAAAGAAGTACGTCATATCAACACAACCGTAGGACCTGAGCAGGAATACTTCCTGGTAGACAAAGATCTCTATAAAAAAAGAAAAGACCTGATCTTCTGCGGACGTACACTTCTCGGTGCCTCTGCTCCAAAAGGACAGGAAATGGAGGATCATTATTTCGGAGCACTGAAACCTCGTGTTGCAGCTTACATGCACGATCTTGACGAAGAGCTCTGGAAGCTTGGTATCCCGGCTAAAACCAAACATAACGAAGTTGCTCCTGCACAGCATGAGCTGGCTCCAGTATTCGATACCACAAACGTTGCTGTCGACCATAACCAGCTGACAATGGAGATCATGAAAAAGGTTGCTGACAAGCACAACATGGTATGCCTTCTTCATGAAAAGCCATTCGAAGGAATCAACGGAAGCGGTAAACATAACAACTGGTCCATGAGCACAGATACCGGTGTCAACCTTCTTGATCCCGGAAAAACTCCTGCCGAGAATACACAGTTCCTGGTATTTCTGGTAGCTGTCATCAAAGCTGTTGACGAGTATGCCGATCTTCTTCGTATCTCCGTTGCAAGCGCAGGAAATGATCACCGTCTCGGTGCAAACGAAGCACCGCCAGCTATCGTATCCATCTTCCTTGGTGATGAACTTACAGATATTCTCAAATCCATCGAAAACGATACTTTCTTCAATAATAAACATGCTGTACAGATGGATATCGGTGCAAAAGTACTTCCGCACTTTACAAAAGATACCACAGACAGAAACCGTACTTCACCATTCGCATTCACCGGAAACAAATTCGAATTCCGTATGCTTGGTTCTGCAGCATCTGTCGCAAACCCGAATATCGTACTGAACACTGCTGTTGCTGAAGCTCTTTCCGAATTCAGCGAAACACTCAAAGATGTTCCGGAAACAGAGATGGAATCTGCTGTACATGCACTTCTCAAGAAAACTCTTGAAGAACACAAACGTATCATCTTCAATGGCAACGGTTACACAGACGAGTGGGTCGAGGAAGCTGAAAAACGCGGTCTTTACAATCTGAAATCAACACCAGATGCTCTTCCGCATTTTATCGCCGAGAAAAACGTAGCACTCTTTACCAAACATGGTATCTTCACCAAAGAAGAGCTTAACTCCCGTTACGAGATCTGGCTTGAGAATTATTATAAGACAATCAACATCGAGTCTAACACTTTAGCTGAGATGATCCAGAAGCAGGTAATTCCTTCTGTATTTACATACGTAGAAAAGCTTGCTGATACAGCCGCTGCAAAAAAATCTGTAGTCGCTGATGTTTCCGTAGCAAGTGAAGCTGCTCTTATTTCCAGACTCAGCGCACTTGCAGACACCATGACAAAAGATCTGGAGACACTGGAAGCCGATACAGCAAAAGCTTTCGCACTTACAGACGATGTACTTGCATGTGCAAAGGCTTATCAGGGAGCCGTTCTTACAGACATGGAAACCTTAAGAAAATCTGCTGATGAGGCAGAAGCTCTCATTCCGGATGAGTTACTTCCATATCCGACTTATGATGAGCTGTTATTTTCCATCTGATAAATATATATCAGATAAAATTTAACACGGTAAACACAGGGGATATCCCTTATGAACTCTACTTCATAATTCATTATCGATTTCCTCATCCATTAATCACACGATACGGATATTCCCTGTTTTACAATATTTTAATTTTGTTTCGCAAAGGCGCGGAAGGGAATTGCTTCTCTTCCGCGCTTTTTCGCACACGAATATCAGATTAAATCTGTCAGTTTTTATATCTGATGTTCGTATAAAATATTCCTATTAATATAGGAAATAAAAAATTGGGAAAGGGAGTGTTACTATGTATTCTTCAGTAAACACAATCTGGGTTCTCTTCGGCGCAGCACTTGTCTTCTTTATGCAGGCTGGTTTTGCAATGGTCGAAACAGGATTCACAAGAGCAAAAAACGCAGGTAATATTATTATGAAAAACCTGATGGACTTCTGTATCGGTACGCCGGTCTTCTGGCTGGTTGGATTTGGTCTCATGTTCGGTGCTGGAAATGGTTTCATCGGTAAGATCGGCGGAATCGCCACAGAAGCCAACTACGGAAACGCAATGCTTCCGAACGGTGTTCCATTCTGGGCTTTTCTCATCTTCCAGACTGTATTCTGTGCAACAGCTGCCACCATCGTATCCGGTGCCATGGCAGAACGTACCAAATTTATCTCCTACTGTATTTACAGTTTCCTGATCAGTCTCGTCGTATATCCGGTATCCGGTCACTGGATCTGGGGCGGCGGCTTCATCAGCCAGATGGGATTTCATGATTTTGCAGGCTCCTGCGCCGTTCATATGGTCGGTGGTGTAGCTGCTTTTATCGGTGCCATCATTCTTGGACCTCGTATCGGAAAATATTCCAAATCCGGCAAATCCAGAGCGATTCCGGGACATAACCTTACCGTCGGCGCACTTGGTGTATTTATTCTCTGGTTCTGCTGGTTCGGCTTCAACGGTGCTTCCACTGTAAGCATGGAAGGCGATGCCATCGTAAGTGCCGGAAAAATCTTCGTAACTACAAACCTTTCTGCTGCAGTTGCAACCTGCACTGTTATGCTGATCACATGGATCCGCTACAAAAAACCGGATGTTTCCATGTCCCTTAACGGTTCTCTCGCAGGACTTGTAGCGATCACAGCCGGCTGCGATACCGTTTCTCCTACATCCGCAGCTATCATCGGAATCATTTCCGGATTTATCGTAGTATTTGGTATTGAGTTTATCGACAAGGTTCTGAAAATCGATGACCCTGTTGGTGCTGTTGGTGTCCACGGTCTCAATGGTGCATTCGGAACTCTTGCTGTCGGACTTTTCTCTGACGGTGCCGGAACTGAGTGGAAAGGTCTTTTCACAGGCGGCGGTTTCCATGGTTTTGCAGTTCAGTTCGCAGGTATGGCTATTACCATCGCATGGGTAGCCGTTACCATGACAATTATCTTCCAGGTGATCAAACACACCATTGGTCTTCGTGTTTCCGCTGAGGAAGAGATCGCAGGTCTTGATGTAAAAGAGCACGGTCTTGCAAGTGCATACGACGGATTCTTTGTACAGGATACCATGACAAAAGCTCCTGCTCCTATGGGCACTTCCGTAAAAGATCCTGTTGTAAAACATGCTCCTTCTGCTCCTGCTGAATCTGTTCCGGAAATTCCGGCAGATGGCGTACACAAGCTTACAAAGGTTGTTATCATCACCCGTCCGAACAAGCTGGACGACTTCATGCAGGCCATGAACGAGATCGGCGTAACCGGAATCACCATCACCAACGTTATGGGCTGCGGAGTCCAGAAAGGTGCTCCAACCTACTATCGTGGTGTTGAGGTTGATATGAATCTCCGTCCGAAGGTTAAGATTGAGATCGTTGTCAGTCTGGTACCTGTTCAGAAAGTTATTGATACTGCCAAAGCAGTTCTCCACACCGGTCAGATCGGTGACGGAAAAGTATTTGTTTACGATATCGAAAACGTTGTCAAGATCCGTACAGGTGAGGAAGGCTTCCTGGCTCTTCAGGATACAGATGCCTGATCGCAGATTCTTAACAGACAACAGCAAAACCAGAAAAGCCAAAAAGAACCGGAACGTATGGTAACACGTTCCGGTTCTTTTTATATCCTGTTTCGTTTCCGTCATTGATCTGCATTACATTTTCGATTCTACTCTCTCCTCAGTCTCGGCAGGTTCCACCGGTAATGTGCAGCCAGATACCGGATCAGGATCACCACAACAGTTCCTGTCACCATGGCAGGTACCCCTCCGAACAGGCGGTACACCCACACGCAGACAACAGCACCAACAATAGACGCACAAGCATAAATATGGCGCACAAAAATATACGGCGGCACTCCGGCCATTATATCACGGATCAATCCGCCGCCAACACCGGTAACCGTTCCCAGAAAGACGAGAAAAAACATCTTCCCTGCATAACCCTGCTGAATTCCCTTATCCACTCCCATAACCGTAAACACTCCAAGACCTATAGAATCCATCACCAGCATCACCTTATCATAAAGCAGCCTGTTTTCTCCCTCCAGAAGCTCCTGCTTCCAGTACATCACTCCAAATACGATACAGGCTGTGATCGTTGCCACAAGTGTATACAAAGGATCCTGAAACATGCCGGGCGGCACGATTCCCAGAATAATATCTCTGGTCGCTCCTCCTCCCACGGCTGTCACTACGCCAAGAACACAGACGCCAAAAATATCCATTCCTCTCTGCGCTCCTACCATGGCTCCGGAAGCAGCAAACGCAATCGTCCCTGCCATCTCCAGGATAAATGTAAACAAACTCTGATAATCCATTTCCCCTCCATACATATCCGGCTGCTGTTCCTGTCTTCTTTTTCCCGTTCGTTGCATCTGTCTGCAGCCTGTACTCGCCCTGTTTTTGCATTTTATATTTTACACAGGGCACAAGAAGGAACCCCGGCCTGCAGGATTCCTTCTTTTATCTTTACATTCACTTTTTTTATTCTAACAAAATTTTCTCATTCTGTACATCTTTTCTTTTGCATATTTTATCCTTTTACACCACCAAGGGCCACACCTGCCACAATATACTTCGACAGGATCAGGTAAACTACGATCAGTGGAATGATCGTCACAAACAATCCCACATGTTGATTTTATCATTTTAATTCGCTATACTGATGGTGAATCTTAATTCTATCGAATTTATTCCTTTAATATTCTAAACTTATTCGTTTTCGTAATATAATTTTCTTGCTTTTTATTTTCCCGAATCATAACCATATTTTATTTTCACTGATTTTGGATTTTAAGGAGGTTCTATATGAAATTCGGATATTTTGACGACGAAGCCCGTGAATATGTCATCACAACTCCCCGCACCCCTTTACCATGGATCAATTATCTCGGACCCCAGGACTTTTTCAGCCTGATCTCCAACACCGGCGAAGGTTACAGCTTCTACAAAGATGCCAAGCTGCTCCGCATTACCCGTTACCGCTACAACGATATTCCAAACGATTCCAACGGAAAATATTACTATATCAATGATAACGGAACCGTCTGGAACCCGGGATTCATGCCATCCCGCACGGAGCTGGATTCCTACGAATGCAGACATGGAATGGGATATACCCGTTTCAAAAGCAGTAAGAACGGGCTTGGTGCAGAGCTTCTGGCTTTCGTACCTGTAGACGCAGCCTGCGAGATCAATCTGCTCACATTGGAAAACACTTCCTCTGAGGAAAAAAGCTTCTCCCTTTTCTCCTATGTAGAATTCTGTCTCTGGAATGCCATGGACGATATGACAAACTTCCAGCGAAACTTAAGCATCGGAGAAGTCGAGATCGAAGACAGCACTATTTATCATAAAACAGAATACCGCGAACGTAGAAACCATTACAGTTTCTTTACAGTAAATACTTCTGTAGACGGATTTGATACCAGCCGTGATGATTTCCTTGGTGCTTATAACAGCAACGCCATTCCGGATGCAGTACGTGAGTGCAAATGCCATAACTCCATTGCAAGTGGCTGGTATCCCGCTGCCGTTCATCAGATCAATCTCTGGCTGATTGCTGCAGTTGCTGCCTATCTGAAAGAAACCGGCGATGCTTCTATTCTGGATGCACAGGTTCCGTTCGACTGCAAGCCAGGCACAGAGGAAACGTTGTTTGAGCATCTTAGCCGTTCCTTCCAGTACACAGCAGACCATCTTGGTCCGCATAAGCTTCCGCTGATCGGCCGGGCAGACTGGAATGACTGCCTGAATCTGAACTGTTTTTCCTCTGAGCCAGGTGAATCCTTCCAGACAACAGGCCCATCCGAGGGATCAGTTGCAGAATCCGTATTTATTGCAGGTATGTTTGTAAAATACGGTGACGAATTTGCAAAGATCAGCAAGCTCTACGGCAATACAGAGCTTTCCGAAAAAGCCGAAAAAGAAGTAAAAAACATGTATCAGGCAATCCTGGATGCCGGCTGGGACGGCAGCTGGTTCCTTCGAGCTTACGATGCAGCCTCCGAGAAAATTGGTTCTTCTGAATGCAAAGAAGGACAGATTTTCATCGAGCCACAGGGATTCTGTGTTATGGCCGGTGTCGGTGTTAAAGAAGGTCTGGCAGAAAAAGCTCTCGATTCCGTAAAAGAACGTCTGTACACGAAATACGGAATCATGCTCCTGCAGCCTGCTTACACCCGGTATTACCTTAACCTTGGCGAAATCAGCTCCTACCCGCCTGGATATAAGGAAAATGCCGGTATCTTCTGCCACAATAACCCATGGGTCTCCATTGCAGAAACTGTGATCGGACGTGGAAACCGTGCTTATGAGATCTACAGCAAGACCTGCCCTTCCTGCATTGAAGATATCAGCGAGATTCACCGTACAGAACCATATGTATACTCACAGATGGTTGCCGGTGCTGATGCAGCCCGCCACGGCGAAGCCAAAAACAGCTGGCTTACCGGCACTGCCGCATGGACCTTCGTCAACCTTTCCCAGGCGATCCTCGGCGTCTGCCCGGATTACGAAGGACTTCGCATTGATCCTTGTATTCCGGAGGGCTTCGGGGATTTCACCATCACCAGAATTTTCCGTGATGCCGTATATCACATCCAGATCAAAAATCCATCCAACGTACAGAAAGGCATCACTCATCTGAACGTGGACGGAAAGGAAATTGATGGAAATATAATTCCTTATGAAGCAGATAAAAAGGAATATTTCGTAACCGCTTATATGGGATAAGCTTTCAGACTTTTCAGGATATTTTAAAATCAGACCACAGCCTGCATGTCATGCAGGCTGTGGTCTTTTTCCGACAAAAAAGCTCCCGGAATACAGCATCTTTCTGCCATATCCGGAAGCTTCACTATTTTTATTCTGCTTCGATCAGAAATCCGCGTCTCTTCAGCATATCCTGGATCATATCCAGGATCTCCTCGGATTCTGCTTCAACTTTATGATAATGATAATCAGATGTGATGTTCTTGAGCGGGCTGGATTTTCCGTTTCGGATATCCTCCATAAAATTCTCTACCTGCCGTCTGGAACCGATCATAAGCTCTGCCTCTATGCGTCCGTAAACTCTGTGATTCACCATCACATTGATCACCTTTCCGCCAAGATCTACGATTCCACAGAGCTCATTTTCCAGATCCGCATCTGTATGGTGAACCTTGAAAATACGGCTCACTGTACGCGGAGCATTGAGGATATATCCCCTGTTTGTAGATATCACATCACTTCCCTCCGCCCGTATCAATGCGATATCCTGCACGATCACCTGTCTGCTGACCTGAAATGTTTTTGCCAGTGCGCTGCCCGAAACCGGCCGGTCACTGTTTTTTATTCGATCCACGATCGCTGCCCTGCGTTCTGAACCAGTCATTTAAGTTCCCCTTTCCTGCTGCACCCGTTCTTCCTGATATCTGTGTTCCCGTTTTTATGAGGTTCGCTTTTTTCCGAACGCCATCTTTTTTGTCCACCGACATTTCTGTTTTGGAACATTTCGGTCGTAGCTTCCGGTTTTTCTGGAATCTGCCTGTCCATTCAGGAGAGTGGATGAAGATTTTTCAGGGAAATATCAAGGATCGGTGCAGAATGTGTTAATGCTCCACTTGATACATAGTCTACACCAACGTCCCTGATCTTTGCAATATTTTCTTTTGTAACATTTCCAGAGCATTCTGTTTTTGCTCTGCCGTCAATGATCTGAATAGCTTCTTTCATCATCTCCGATGTCATATTATCCAGCATGATGATATCTGCTCCAGCCTCAACAGCTTCCTTTACCTGGTCAAGGCTTTCCACCTCAACCTCGATCTTGCGGACAAAAGGTGCGTACTCCTGCGCCATTTTTACAGCTTTGGCAACACTTCCTGCTGCACCGATATGATTGTCTTTCAGAAGAACTCCATCGGAAAGATTATATCTGTGATTCTGTCCGCCACCAACGCGCACTGCATATTTTTCAAAAATACGCATATTCGGCGTCGTTTTTCTGGTATCAAGAAGGGTGATTCCTGTTCCTTCAAGAAGTGCAGCAACTGAATGTGTATAAGTCGCAATGCCGCTCATTCTCTGGAGATAATTGAGGGCTACACGCTCGCCGGAAAGAAGCACACGGATATCGCCGGTTACTTTTCCTATTTTCTGGCCTTTTTTCACCTCATCACCATCTTTACAGAACAGCTCAACCTTCGTATCTTTATCCAGAAGTGTAAATACCCTGCTGAAGATCTCAAGGCCCGCAATGATTCCATCCTCCTTGCAGATCAGATCCACTTCACCTGGAACAGCTTCTTTCATAACAGAATTTGTAGTAACGTCCTCACTGGATATATCTTCTTTCAGAGCCTCCAGAATCAGATGATCTACCTGAAGTGTCATTGTGATATTATTCATTTTTTATATTCTCTCTTTCTGGTTTTTATTTCAATCTCTCGCAAAGCAGCTGCAATCTATGCTCAGGCTGCTCCTGCCGCACTCTTATTTTCCCCTGCGATCGCTTTCGCTGCGCGTTTTGCAAACACAAGGCTTTCCAACAGGGAATTGCTGGCCAGACGGTTGGCACCATGTACACCATTGCAGCTGGTCTCACCTACTGCATAAAGCTGGTCCATACTGGTCTTGCTGTCAGAATCTACCCAGATACCACCCATAAAATAATGCTGAGCCGGAACCACCGGGATGCATTCCTTTGTCACATCATAGCCTTCTTCCAGGCATCTCTGATAAATATTTGGAAAATGATGAAGAATGGTGTCCTTATCAATATTTTCCATGGAAAGCCATACGTGATCAGTCCCCTCTTTTTTCATTTCTTCCTGGATTGCCTTTGTCACAACATCCCTCGGAAGAAGCTCATTGACAAAACGTTCTTTTTTGCTGTTATAAAGAACTGCGCCTTCTCCTCTCACAGACTCTGAAATCAGAAATCTTCTTCCCGGTTTTTTTGAATATAAAGTGGTCGGATGGATCTGTACATAATCCAGATGCTCCAGACGGATATCATGCTTTTTCGCAATATCAAGAGCATCGCCTGTAAGATGTGGATAGTTGGTAGAATGCTGATATCTTCCTCCAATTCCTCCACTTGCAAGAATGGTGTCTTCTGCATAGATTTCTACCGGAATCTCGCCGCCTGGCTGAATCTCTTCCTGGATCTTTACTTTTTTTCCTGCTTCCATCGCTTCCAGACGCTCTCTGTTCGCCTCTGCGGAAACTGCCTTAAGGCCTGCACATTTTCCATTTTTTACCAGGATGTCCTCCATGGTAGTATATTCCAGAATGGTTACATTTTCAAGCTTCAGCACCTGCATAAGAAGCTTCTCTGAGATTTCTTTTCCCGTGATATCTTCATGATAAAGGATTCTCGGTTTGGAATGTGCACCTTCTCTTGTATAGGCAAAATCATCTCCATCACGTTTAAAATCCACACCATATCCAACCAAGTCATTGATAATATCCCTTGAACTGCGGATCATAATATCCACTGACTCTTTCCGGTTTTCATAATGTCCGGCTTTCATGGTGTCTTCAAAATAGCTGTCATAATCATTCTCATCTCTGAGCACACAGATTCCGCCCTGCGCCAGGAAAGAGTCGCTGCTTCTCATATCCTCCTTGGTGATGATCACGATCTTTTTATCCTTCGGAAGCTTCAGCGCACTGAACATTCCTGCAACTCCTGTTCCTACAATGACTACATCTGTTTTAATCTTCATAATTCCTCTTACCTCTCTGTCCTGCCTGGTATATCTCTTTTTTACCTCAGCCGATACACCTGTTTCTCTTATTTCGCCAGCTCCAGCATTCTCTCCAGCGGTTTTTTCGCTTTTTCACGTGTCTCATCTGTTACATGCACTTCATTTTCTCCTGTTTTCAGAACATGAAGGACTTTTTCCAGAAATACTTTTTTCATATTTTTGCAGACAGGCACAGTTTCTGTGAAGTAGAATTTTTTATCCGGACATGTGGTTTCCAGCTTATACTGCACACCGCATTCTGTGCAGATGATAAATTCTCTGTTATCACTCTGCTGTGCATAATTAATGATTCCGGATGTACTGCCAATATAGTCCGCCTGTTTCAGAACACTCTGCGGACATTCCGGATGCGCCAGAACCAACGCTTCCGGATGTGCTTCCTTCGCCTCTTTCACTTCTTCCGGATCCATAAACTCATGTACGATACAGAATCCTTCGTTGTAAATAAAGTTTTTCTCCGGAACCTGCTCTGCAATATAATGTGCCAGGTTTCTGTCCGGGATAAAAAAGATATTTTTGTTCGGAAGTGCTTTCACGATCTTTACTGCATTTGCAGAAGTTACGCAGACATCTGAAAGCTCTTTCAACGCTGCTGTTGAATTAATATAGCAGACAACAGCAACATCGTCATACTCCTCTCTGACTTTACGGATTCCTTCTTCTGTCGCCATATGTGCCATCGGACAGTCTGCATCCATGGCTGGCATAAGAACCGTCTTATCCGGGCTTAATATCTTGGCACTCTCTCCCATAAATCCTACACCGCAGAAAACGATCGTTTTCTCCTTCGCACTGGCTGCGATCTTACTTAAGTAAAAAGAATCTCCTATATAATCTGCCACATCCTGTACTTCCGGCCTCACATAATAATGCGCCAGGATGATCGCGTCTTTTTCTTTTTTTAATTTCTGGATTTCCTCCACAACTGTCATACTTTCACACCTTTCCGGCAGCTCAGCCTCTTAAGTAAATGCCGGTTCCTGCCCTCGATCTTGTTTTTTTCTGTAAGCCGGATGGCTTTTTCCATCCGAAGCATCTTACACATAATATCACAGTTGTTTACATGTGACAAGACAGTTGTTTTGTAATATGTAAAGTTTTTTGTTTTGTATTTCCCGTATACTCTGGTATGGTTTACGGAGATTATTGTTGTATTTATATATATAAAGAGTTATAATTCGATATATATTTATTAATTTTAACTAAAGCGTCTGTTTTGCCGCAGAATTTCATGCTGCAATGCCCACGCCGAAGACAGAAAGGATTTAAGACTATGAGCGATTACAGTTTAGAAACCAAATGTATCCACTCCGGCTACACCCCATCCAAAGGTGAACCATGTGCTCTTCCTGTTTACCAGAGCACCACTTACAAATATGACACTACAGATGAAATGGGACAATTATTTGATCTGAAGGCAGATGGTTATTTTTATACCCGCCTGCAGAACCCAACCAACGATGCAGTTGCAGCCAAGATTGCAGACCTGGAAGGCGGTGTTGCTGCCATTCTGACTTCCTCCGGACAGGCAGCCAACTTTTACGCAGTATTTAACATCTGCGAAGCCGGAGATCATGTTGTTGCAGCTTCCACTATTTATGGCGGAACCTTTAATCTTCTGGCAGTAACTTTCAAGAAGCTTGGTATTGACTGTACTTTCGTGGATACCGATGCGACCGAAGAAGAGATTGCAGCTGCATTTAAACCTAATACAAAAGTTCTCTTTGCAGAAACTATCGCAAACCCTGCCCTTGTTATTCTGGACATTGAGAAATTTGCACGTGTAGCCCACAAAAACGGCGTACCGCTTATTGTGGATAACACATTTGCAACACCTGTCAACTGCCGTCCGTTTGAATGGGGCGCAGACATCGTCACCCATTCCACCACCAAATATATGGACGGTCACGCTGTTCAGGTGGGCGGTGCCATCGTTGACAGCGGAAATTTTGACTGGGACGCTTACGGTCACAAATATCACGGACTGACCGAGCCGGACGAATCCTACCACGGCGTGATCTACACCAAACAGTTTGGCAAAAAAGCCTATATCACCAAAGCAACTTCTCAGCTGATGCGTGATCTTGGCTCTATTCCTTCTCCAATGAACTGTTTTCTTCTGAATCTGGGACTGGAGACCCTTCCTCTCCGTATGGAACGTCACTGCTCCAACGCACAGAAAGTTGCCGAATATCTGAACGCCCACGAAAAGGTTTCTCATGTAAATTATGCAGGACTTCCGGGTGACAAATATCATTCCCTGGCACAGAAATACATGAAAGACGGCAGAACCTGCGGTGTCATTTCCTTTGAACTGACCGGAGGCCGTGATGCTGCTGTCCGTTTTATGGACAGTCTGAAGCTGGCTACGATCGCTACTCATGTCGCCGCATCTATCACCATGGTTCTTCACCCGGCCAGTCATACCCACCGTCAAATGAACGATGCACAGCTGGCAGAGGCAGGCGTTTCTCCGGGAATGATCCGTCTCTCTATCGGTATCGAAAATGCCGATGATATCATCAAAGATCTGGAACAGGCACTTGAAAACGCATAAGCACCACATAAAAAAGGCTGTAAACCCTTGAGTTTACAGCCTTTTTATTATATTTCGTTATTCGAAATTAGAACTTGCCAGCGTCAGCAGCTTCCTGTACGGAAACAGCTACAGCAACTGTCATACCAACCATCGGGTTGTTTCCAGCACCGATAAGACCCATCATCTCTACGTGAGCCGGTACGGAAGAAGATCCTGCGAACTGAGCGTCAGAATGCATACGTCCAAGTGTATCAGTCATACCGTAGGAAGCAGGACCTGCTGCCATGTTATCCGGGTGAAGTGTACGTCCTGTACCACCGCCGGAAGCAACGGAGAAGTATTTCTTACCTTTCTCATTGCACTCTTTTTTGTATGTTCCTGCTACTGGATGCTGGAAACGAGTCGGGTTTGTGGAGTTTCCTGTGATGGAAACGTCAACGCCCTCTTTCCACATGATAGCAACACCTTCCGGAACGCTGTTAGCGCCGTAGCAGTTAACTTTTGCACGAAGTCCTTCAGAGTATGCTTTTCTGAATACTTCTTTAACTTCGTTCTTGTATGGATCGTATTCTGTCTCTACATATGTAAAGCCGTTGATACGGGAGATGATCTGAGCAGCATCTTTACCAAGACCGTTCAGGATAACACGAAGAGGTTTTTTACGAACTTTGTTCGCTTTCTCAGCGATACCGATAGCACCCTCAGCTGCTGCGAAAGACTCATGTCCTGCAAGGAAGCAGAAGCAGTCTGTCTCTTCCTCAAGAAGCATCTTTCCAAGGTTTCCATGTCCAAGACCTACCTTACGTGTGTCTGCAACGGATCCCGGAATACAGAATGCCTGAAGGCCTTCTCCGATAGCTGCTGCTGCGTCAGCGGCTCTTCTGCAGCCTTTTTTGATTGCGATAGCTGCACCTACTGTGTAAGCCCAGCAAGCATTCTCGAAGCAGATCGGCTGAATGCCTTTGATCTGATCGTAAACGTTCAGACCCGCGTCTTTAGTGATTTTCTCAGCTTCTTCGATAGAAGCGATTCCATAGCTGTTTAAAACAGAATTGATCTTGTCAATTCGTCTCTCATATGATTCAAATAAAGCCATTTCCTGTAACCTCCTGATATTTTTACCTTACGAAGTGTAATTACTCTTTTCTTGGGTCGATGATCTTAACAGCATCTGCAACACGGCCGTACTGACCTTTTGCTTTCTCCCATGCTGTGTTAGGGTCATCACCTTTCTTAATGAAGTCAGTCATTTTTCCAAGGCTTACGAACTGGTATCCGATGATCTCATCGTTCTCGTCAAGAGCGATACCTGTAACATAACCCTCAGCCATCTCAAGGTAACGAGGTCCTTTTTTCAGAGTTCCATACATTGTACCAACCTGAGAACGAAGTCCTTTTCCAAGGTCCTCAAGACCAGCTCCTACTGCAAGTCCGTCCTCGGAGAATGCAGACTGGGAACGTCCGTAAACGATCTGAAGGAAAAGCTCTCTCATAGCTGTATTGATTGCATCACATACAAGGTCTGTGTTCAGTGCCTCCATAACAGTAAGTCCTGGAAGAATCTCAGAAGCCATAGCTGCAGAATGAGTCATTCCTGAACATCCGATAGTCTCAACAAGTGCCTCCTGGATGATTCCCTCTTTAACGTTAAGGGAAAGCTTACATGCACCCTGCTGAGGAGCACACCAGCCAACACCGTGTGTAAATCCGGAGATATCCTTTACTTCTTTTGCCTGAACCCATTTTGCTTCTTCCGGGATCGGAGCGGCACCATGATGTACGCCCTGTGCCACTGGACACATTTCTTCTACTTCGCGTGAATAAATCATTTTAAAACTCCTTTCAAGTATAGATTGACCGATGTTATTGAGAAAAAAAGTTCTATAACACCCTATGGGTATTTTCTCACAAAACCTTTGTTTCGTCCAGTCATATTTGAGAATTTTTTGTGATAAAACGCATTATATTGGAAGTTATTATTCCGGTATTTCCCCCTTATCCGCCAAATATTTCTGGCAACTTCATCATCCATATGTTAATATGTTATCAAGTCAGACCCCGGAGGTTTATTTTTTATGAACACATCTGCAGATTTTATTTTTCCAGAAAAATACCGCATACTCAGTGGCAGCACCCTGAAAATGATCGCGATCATAACCATGCTCATTGACCACACCGGAGCCGTTCTCCTCAGTATGTACCCACCGGCTCAGAAAATATTCTTCACGCTATTCGGCCGGGAATACAGTCTGTATCTCATCTTCCGCGATATTGGAAGAGTCGCCTTCCCGATCTTCTGTTTTCTCCTTCTGGAAGGCTTCCGGCACACACACGACCGCTTCCGTTACGGACTAAACCTCTTCCTTTTTGCACTGATCTCCGAGATCCCATGGAACCTTATGTTCACAAATACTCTGCGTTATGAAAAACAGAATGTGTTTTTTACACTTTTCCTGGGATATCTTGCCTTCTGCGCCATTGAATATTTTCAGGATGACCAGCTCCGTCAGCTGTTGTGCATAATCGGTCTGCTGATCGTTTCCATCCTTCTGAAAGCAGATTATTCCTGGCGTGGATATATCTTTCTCCTGATCATGTACTACACAAGAAAAGATCCAACCGGCCAGGCCATCCTCGGAAGCTGCTGGCTGTACTACGAGTGGAGGGCATGCTTTGCCTTTCTGTCCATTAACCTCTACAATGGAGAGAGGGGGTTTGTTCGGAACAAAGTCTTAAAATACGTTTTTTATTGGTTTTATCCGGTGCATATTTGGGTATTAGTGGTGATTAGGAAAGTTTTGTTTTTATGAGATTTTTTTCTACCTTTTTTAAGGTAGGAATATCTGAGGGGAGAAAGCACTCAAAGTTGCGAAGCCCGTTTTTCTCCCCTCAGACTCCCCTCTTTCCGGGCACGCGAAAAATCTCTTATTTTTTATAATGTAACGTTTTGATTTTAATCTGTATTCTACTTCTCTCAGAAATGCAAGGTTGTGCCGATTATTTTATATACAGTTCCACTGTCAAACAAACCGGCACATCTTCCAAATGCACCGTCAAACCAATTCGTCACACCCTCAAACGCAATCTCAGCCTTTCCCATAAGCCATCCAGCGCAGCGCCGATGGCCCATCCCCTCCCGTCAGACCACGCTATCCTCACCACCGGATGAACCAGCCCGGGAGGTGTGTGCTGTATTCCACTGACTCTGCAGGAGAGGAGCTGATTCTTGGCTGGTGGGAATCTTCGTTGTTTTTCAAAAGTCCGCTGTCTGAGCGACTTTAGGAGCAAGTTCGGGCTTTTGGAAAACGGTTTTAGCAGATTTCCGGCAGCCTAGAAGCCAGCCCTCGACGAAGCCCAGTGGAAAACAGCACACACCTCCCGGGCGTCCCCATCCGCCACACACCCACACAAAAAAGAGCCACACTCCAAAAGTGCAGCTCTTTAGCATCAACGTGAACAGAAGGACAGGATCAATCCCATCTTTTTAATCCCTTTTTCTGACAACCTCACCGACATTCTTATAAATCGAATCCGACGCCACACAGCCTCTCACAGAAGACAGCGGATAAATATTACAGTTCCGTCCGATCACAGTACCAGGATTCAGCACAGAACCACATCCAACCTCAACATGATCCCCAAGCATAGCCCCGAACTTCTTAAGCCCGGTCTCGACCTTCTCCTCGCCATCCTTCACAACCACAAGCTTCTTATCTGACTTCACGTTAGAACAGATCGATCCGGCTCCCATATGAGACTTATAACCAAGCACAGCATCACCAACATAATTATAATGCGGAACCTGCACCTTATTAAAGAGCACTGCATTCTTAAGCTCAGTAGAATTACCAACTACAGCACCCTCGCCAACGATCGCATTTCCACGGATAAACGCACAGTGACGAACCTCCGCATCCTTACCGATGATCGCTGGGCCTGTAATGCTGGCAGTCGGCGCAACCGTTGCAGACTTTGCGATCCATACATTCTCACCTATTTGCTCATACTCAGCAGGATCCAGAGTCTTACCAAGCTTAATGATAAAATCACCGATATCCGGAAGCACCTCCCACGGATAGGTCTTTCCCTCAAAAAGCTCTGCAGCGATCGTCTCGTTAAGATTCAGAAGATTGCTGATCGTAAAATCCTTCATCATGATTTTTTTCCTCCCTGTCCGGAAGCACGCTCCGGCTTCCTGTAATTTACAGCGGCCGCATCAAAAAACTGCCGCAGGTTATACTGATAATTGCTGGCCTCGACCTGCTGGGTACGCACCCTCACAAAATGCTCCAGCTTGTCCATATATTCCTGTTCTGTAATACTGCCCTCAGCCACATACGTGAGCCCTTTTTCCCAGCTCGCAGTAAGCTCCGGATTCAGAAGCTGCCGGATCGAACAGTTCACCACATCAAAGATCATCTCACCAAGAAGCGTAGGCGTGATCACCTGTGTCTTTTTATTCAATGCAAGATACTTGATATTTACAAGTTTTTTCAGAATCTCGGCTCTGGTAGCACTGGTACCGATCCCGCTGCCCTTGATCTGGGCGCGAAGCTCCTCATCCTCAATAAGCTGACCTGCATTCTCCATGGCAAGGATCATGGAACCGGAATTGTATCGTTTCGGCGGTGAAGTCTCGCCCTCCTTGATCGAAAGCCCGTTCACAGGAAGTATATCACCCTTTTTCAGCTTCTGCAACGCATCCAGAAGCACCGTATCACAGGAAACCTCTTCTTCCTCACCATTTCCACTCTTGTCACTGTCGGAAGCCTTTTTCCAGGCAAAAGAATTCGTGGCAACCTTAAGATATCCCTCTTCCTTAAGCACCTTAAAGGATGAAAAGAAAGCCTCCCCGTCAAGCTTCGTCACAAGACTCACCTTCTGATAAACAGCCGGCGGATAAAAAATACACAAAAATCTCCGCACGATCGTCTCATATACTCTCTGCGCGGTAAGTGAAACACTACCCAATGCATTTAAACCCTGACCTGTAGGAATGATCGCATAATGATCCGTGATCTGCTTATCATTCACATATCTCGTCTTTGAAATATTTTTCCAGGAATCCATTCCAAGAACTTCCGCTGCCACAGCCCCGGCTTGGGGATAATTGCGAAGACCAGAAATATTCTTATAGATCTCCTTAGCCACTGCTGTAGAAAGAACTCTGGCATCCGTTCTCGGATACGTCACCAGCTTCTTCTCATAAAGCTCCTGCACGATCCGCAGCGTCTCATCCGGACTGATCTTGAACAGCTTGGAACAGACATTCTGAAGCTCCGCAAGGTTGAACAGAAGCGGTGGATTCTTGTTCTCCTTCTTCCGCTCTATCTTCTCCACAGTACACTGAAGCGGCTGATTTTGCATCAGCTGGTCGATCAGCTCCTTGGCGTGCTCTTTTTTCTTGAAGCCGTTCTCTTTATAAAGATATGGGGACTGAAAATACCGGCTGCCTTCCACAGCTCTCCATTCTCCGTCAAAGCTCTCGCCCGCAAGGGCGATACTGCTTAATACCCGGTAAAACGGTGTCTTCACAAAGACGCGGATCTCCCTTTCTCTTCGAACCACCATTCCAAGAACACAGGTCATCACACGTCCCACTGCGATCGCCTGATACTTGGAATGGAGATAATTGGTCACGCTGCTGCCATAGCGCAAAGTCAGTACTCTTGAAAAATTAATTCCCATGAGATAATCCTCTTTTGCCCTGAGGTACGCAGATGCTGCCAGATTATCGTACTCCGAGATATCCTTTGCCTCCCGGATTCCTCTTAAGATCTCCTCTTCTGTCTGGGAGTCGATCCACACACGCTTCTGGACCTTTCCCTTCACGCCTGCCATCTGTGCCACCAGACGATAGATATATTCTCCCTCGCGTCCGGAGTCAGTACACACATAAATGGTCTCTACATCCGGGCGGTTCAAAAGTCCCTTTACAATATCGAACTGTTTCTTTACTCCCGGTATCACCTCATATTTAAATTCGCGCGGCAAAAAAGGCAGGGTATCAAAACTCCACCTTTTATATTTCATATCATATTTTTCGGGATAACTCATGGTGACCAGGTGCCCCACACACCAGGTCACCACGCTGTCCTGTGATTCCAGATATCCGTCTTTTCTCTGTCCGTTAATCTTTAAAGCCTTCACAAATTCCTGTGCCACGCTGGGCTTTTCTGCTATGTATAAAGCCTTTGCCATACTATTTATCTGCACTCATCTTTCTAAGCGGCCATGCAAGAAGCACAGCTCCACCAACTATATTTCCTAATGTTACGATCACCATACTCTTAAGCATGGCACCGACAGACAATCCGGGAACCATACAGTACGCAACTGTAAAGATGCCCATATTTGCAATACAGTGCTCAAATCCGCTGACAACGAAACCTGAAATACAGATCACGATCATCAGAAACTTGCCTGCCTCACTCTTAAGCTTAATGCCGCAAAGCACTGCAAGACAGACAAAGAAATTACAAAGCACTGCACGGAAAAACATCTGTCCTGCCGGAATACTGAGTTTTCCGTTTATAAAGCCGGCAAAATAATCTGCAGTACCGGAGGCTCCGGCACCTACAAAAATCCATGCCAGAATCAGGCATCCCACAAAATTGCCGATATAACTGACTCCCCATACCTTGCCAACGTCTTTCCATGATACGCTCTTGTCATACGCACCAAACGCCATTACCAGATTGTTACCGGTAAAAAGCTCTCCGCCTACCATCACGATCAGAAGTACCGCGATGGAGAACACGATGGCTCCAAGGAATTTCCCCCATTCCGGGAATGTCTTGGAAAATACATTTCCCACAACATTACTGTAGATCATCGCCACATCAATAAAAAATCCAGCCATGATCGCCCGCATAAAGTATTTTCCAAAGTTGCTGTTCAAGAGATTGCTCTTACCTTTCGCAGCGGTTGACAGTTTCTCTACATCCTCCCTGTTCATAAATAGCACCTCCACATTTTTTTAGCAAGCGTGGCACTTTGCTGCTGCTTCTTTGTTCACAGCAGCACGCTTTACGGAAATCTGCTCTTCATATTGTAACACTTTATCAAATAGTTCACAACAAAAATGGGAAAATTTCTGAAAAATCATGTATTGTTACACACAACAAACAAAATCTCTGTCAGGCGGATATTCTCACTCTGCATTCAGTTAAGTCAGAACCCGGTAGATTCCGTCCCATGCAAGTTCTTTTTCCTGCAAAAAAATCTCTGTCTCTTCCTCAGACTGCTTCTCGCATTTCCAGGCAAGCCCGCATTCGGCACTGATCTCAGACGGGATCGGAATCAGCCTTCCCGAAAATCCCGACTCCTTAGACGTTTTTTCCATCTTCATAGCTGCTGTTGTGGTAGAAAAGGTAATTACTGTTCGAATTTCTTTCTTACGCATTTACTTCTGCTCCTTAATATACGATCCTGTCGCACGGACACTTCACAGGCATTCTCTTTACAGACCCCTTCAGAAGTTTCCTCTGAGACGCAAAAACAGGACACCGAAAAGTTCCGATATCCCGTTCTGCTGATACTTTTTATTTCATATGAAGATTTACCTGATTATTTAGCCTGGATATATCCCTTAGCTTTCAGAGTCTCTGCACAGAGAACAGCTCCGCCTGCAGCTCCTCTTACTGTGTTATGGGAAAGTCCGATGAACTTGTAATCGTAAACAGTATCCTCACGAAGACGTCCTACAGATACTCCCATTCCGTTCTCATAGTTTACATCCATCTGTACCTGCGGACGGTTGTCCTCCTCAAGATACTGAATGAACTGCTTCGGAGCACTCGGAAGCTCAAGCTCCTGCGGAAGTCCCTTGAACTCAACAAGCTTCTGGATCAGCTGCTCTTTGGTCGGTTTCTTGCGGAATTTAACAAATACAGCTGCTGTATGTCCGTTGAGAACCGGAACACGTACACACTGGCATGTGATAACTGGTGTAGTAGCCGGAACGATCACGCCGTCCTCGATCTTACCCCAGAGTCTTAACGGCTCCTTCTCACTCTTCTCTTCCTCACCACCGATGTACGGAATGATGTTATGCTCCATCTCCGGCCACTCTTTGAAGGTCTTACCTGCTCCGGAAATAGCCTGGTATGTAGTAGCAACTACTTCATATGGCTCGAACTCTTTCCATGCAGTAAGAACCGGTGCGTAGCTCTGGATAGAGCAATTTGGCTTAACAGCTACGAAACCGCGTTTTGTTCCGAGACGTTTCTTCTGGAACTCGATTACATCGAAGTGCTCCGGGTTGATTTCCGGAACTACCATCGGAACATCCGGTGTCCAGCGGTGTGCGCTGTTGTTGGAAACAACCGGTGTCTCTGTCTTCGCGTACTCTTCCTCGATTGCCTTGATCTCTTCCTTAGTCATATCCACTGCGGAAAATACAAAGTCAACAGTAGCTGCAACCTTCTCAACCTCATGAATGTCCATAACAACAAGCTTCTTCACTGCCTCCGGCATCGGAGTATCCATCTTCCATCTGCCGCCTACAGCCTCTTCGTATGTCTTGCCTGCGCTTCTCGGGCTTGCTGCTACAGTAACCACCTCAAACCACGGATGGTTCTCCAGAAGAGAGATAAATCTCTGTCCAACCATTCCAGTTGCACCTAAAATACCGACTCTAAGTTTTTCGCTCATAATAAAATTTCTCCTCATCTTGTGTCCCTCTATGGCACACATTTGTCTTTTCTGTAAATACTATACCAATTTTTCAAAAAATGCAAGCATTATCTTAATTTTTTTCAAGATATTCCCTGTTCTCAGCGATTACCTGTTCCATAACGGACGGTCCCGGTGCTCCCAGAGTCACACGCTTCTCCACACAGGTCTTCATGCTGATCGCTTCGTAGATATCCTCCTCAAAGACAGGGCTGATCTCTTTGTACTCCTCAAGAGGAAGCTCATCCAGGGAGATTCCCTTGTCCAGGCACAAAAGAACCAGTCTTCCTACAATGCCGTGGGCATCACGGAACGGTACTCCATGATTTACCAGATAGTCAGCTGCATCTGTGGCGTTTGTAAAGCCTCTCTTTGCGCTCGCCTCCATGTTCGCCTTATTGAACTGCATTGTGGAAACCATACCTGTAAACAACGCGATACAGCCCTTTACTGTGTCGATCGCGTCAAAGGTCAGCTCTTTGTCCTCCTGCATATCTTTATTGTATGCAAGCGGGATTCCCTTCATGGTTGTAAGAATAGATGTCAGCGCACCGTAAACACGGCCAGTTTTTCCACGGACAAGCTCTGCGATATCCGGATTCTTCTTCTGTGGCATGATACTGCTGCCTGTGCTGTACGCGTCATCGATCTCCACGAAACGATACTCATTGGAGTTCCACAGGATGATCTCCTCGCAAAAACGGCTCAGGTGCATCATGATCGTGGAAAAAGCACTCAAAAGCTCGATCACATAATCTCTGTCTGATACGGAATCCATGCTGTTTCTGGTCGGCGCATCAAAACCCAGAAGTTCTGCTGTGTAAGCACGGTCCAGTGGATAAGTCGTTCCTGCCAGTGCGCCTGCACCCAGCGGACAGGTATTCATTCTCTTACGGATATCAAAAAGTCTGTCGCGGTCTCTCTTAAACATCTCAAAATAAGCACCTACATGATGTGCCAGTGTGACCGGCTGTGCCTTCTGAAGATGGGTAAATCCAGGCATGTAGGTGTGCACATTCTCTTCCATGATCTTCTGCAGTGCAACAAGAAGCGCTTTCAGCTCTTTATCCGTCTCATCGATCTCATCACGGACATAAAGCTTCATATCAAGTGCAACCTGATCATTACGGCTTCTTCCTGTGTGCAGCTTCTTACCAGCGTCACCGATGCGGTCAATCAGATTCGCCTCCACGAAGCTGTGGATATCCTCGTATTCGGATGTGATCGCAAGCTTTCCTGCCTCCACATCTGCAAGAATTCCGTCCAGGCCTTCTGTGATCTGATTCTTCTCTTCCTCTGTCAGGATGCCCTGTTTTGCAAGCATGGCAACGTGTGCCTTGCTTCCGCGGATATCCTGTTTATAGAATTTCTGGTCAAAAGAAATTGATGCATTAAAATTATAAACCAGCTTGTCCGTCTCCTTTGTAAAACGGCCTCCCCATAACTGTGCCATATCTCTGTTCCTCACTTTTTCTTTTTTGCGGCAGAATAGCCTGTTCTGCACCGACGTACAGCCTCGTCCCGGCCTTCTGCACTTTTCTGTGTTAGTGTATCATATTTTTATAAAAATGCAAAGTTTTTCATACTTATACATTCTGTAAATCTTACTATTCTTCTGTCTCTGAATTTTCAACTGCTTTTTTGCGGTCTCTTTCCTGGGCTTCTCTTCTGGAGAAAACGCAGCCGCAGTAATTCTGGCGGTACAGATCGTACTCATGTGATAATTCAATAGAACGTTTATATCCATTCTTCTTTTTGAAATCCGATGGCAGGTGCTCTACCTTATAGATTCCGGATAACTCCTCACCGATCTCATTGATCTTTCCGGCATTTTTCAGAGGACTGATGCTGAGCGTAGTCGTAAAGTAATCATATCCGCCCTCTTCTGCCAGCTTCGCAGCCTCCTCCATACGAAGGCGGTAACACCGGAAGCACCGCTCTCCACCCTCCGGGATGTCCTCCAGACCTTTTGCCATATCATAGAATTGCTTCGGATCATACCGGCCTTCCACCAGCGTCACCGGATGAACAAAATCCATTTCTCCGATCAGGCGGCGGATCTCCTCCACACGATGAACATACTCTTCCTCCGGTGCAATATTCGGATTATAAAAAAACACTGTGATCTCAAAATACTGTGAAAGATATTCCATCACATAACTGCTGCAAGGTGCACAGCAGGCATGGAGAAAAAGCCTCGGCACCTTTCCATCCTTCTGTATATTTTTTATCAGATTATCCAGCTCTCTCTGGTAATTTCTCTTATTCAAACAAATGCTCCCTTCTTCTGATACACTGATTTTCTGAATTGCTGTGATTTCCTTTATCAGTCAGCATTTCTCAGACATATGATGATATTATACCACTATCTACGAAACGGAGGCAATATTCATGAAGCCTGTCTTAAAGGTACGGGATGTGTGTCTTTCCTATCACACCTTATCCGGAGAGACCCCCGCCCTTTCTCATATATCCTTTGATCTCATGCCTGGCGAATTTCTGTCCATTGTAGGTCCGTCCGGTTGCGGAAAATCCACGCTTCTCAATCTGATCGCCGGTCTGCTCTCTCCTGAGAGTGGTTCCGTCACCTTAGATGGAAAAAAAATCTCTGCCGGAAGCACTGAAGTAGGATACATGCTCCAGAAGGATCATCTTCTGGAATGGCGCAGTATTTACCGGAATATTCTCCTTGGCCTTGAAATCCGTAAGGAGCTCACTCCCCAAAAGCTTGCAAACGCGGAAGCGCTTCTTAAAACCTACGGTCTTGACCGTTTCCGGGATGCAAAACCATCCCAGCTTTCCGGTGGCATGCGGCAAAGAGCAGCCCTGATCCGGACCCTTGTGCTGGAACCGGAGCTTCTTCTTCTGGATGAGCCTTTTTCCGCGCTGGATTATCAGACCCGGCTGAATGTCAGTGATGACATCGGAAAAATCCTCAAAACATCGGGCAAGCCTGCGATCCTTGTCACACATGATATTTCCGAAGCCATCAGCATGGCTGACCGGGTGCTGATCCTCTCCGCCCGTCCCGCTACAGTACAAAGAATCGTTCCCATCCATCTTGATATAAAAGACCGCACACCGTTTTCCTCCAGAAATGCTCCGGATTTCAAAAAATATTTCAACCTTATATGGAAGGAGCTGAACAAAAATGCCTGATTTCTCCCCTCGGCAAAAACAATATCTCGCACAGCAGAAAAAAGAAAAGCACATAGTCCTGGCAGCGCGCATTCTGCTCTTTGTCCTTTTTATGGGGCTCTGGGAAGTGTCCGCAAAATGGGACTGGATTGATTCTTTTATATTCAGCAGTCCTTCCCTGATCACAAAAACCTTTTTCCTGATGTGTCGGGATCAGTCTCTTTTTTCACATATTGCAGTCACACTGACAGAAACTCTTGTCAGTTTCTTTTTTGTTGTACTCCTTGGAGTTGGAACTGCAGTACTTCTCTGGTGCTCCCCAAAAGCTTCACGGATTCTCGAGCCTTACCTGGTCGTTCTCAACAGCCTGCCAAAATCCGCTCTCGCTCCTCTTCTCATCGTATGGCTGGGTGCCAATGAACGTACCATTGTTGTGGCCGGTATGTCTGTCGCCATTTTCGGCTCCATCATCAATCTGTACTCCGGCTTCTGCCAGGCAGACCCTGAAAAATTAAAGCTCATCGAAACCCTGGGCGGACACAAAAAAGAAAAACTGACCAAGATCGTTCTGCCCTCTTCCGTCCCGTTGATCTTAAGTGTAATGAAGGTCAATATCGGTCTCTGTCTGGTAGGCGTGATCATCGGAGAATTTATCGGTGCCCGAAAAGGTCTCGGATATCTGATCATCTACGGCAGCCAGACTTTCAAGCTCACCTGGGTTCTGATGTCCATTGTAATCCTGTGCGTAATCGCTATGGTGTTGTATGGAATCCTGAATTTTATTGAAAAACGGGTATGGAAATATTAATCCCAAAAACAACCTATAAAAAGCAGCCAGGTGCATATGCATATCCCACATATGTCCCTGGCTGATCACTTTCTTTTTATTCAACTGCTGTTCACTCTGTAACCAGCAGCCTTACTTATCTGATTTCTTCATAAATCTATCCACAAATTCCTCCCACGGTACCGGTCTGGAATAATAGAAGCCCTGAATCTCATCACAGTCCAGCTCCCGTAAAAGTGCCACCTGACCTGCAGTCTCCACGCCTTCCGCAAGCACCTGCATTCCAAGACTGTGAGCAAGTGCAATGGTGTGGCGGATAACTTCCATACCTCTTGTATTCTCTATGTAATCGATCAGGCTCTTATCCAGCTTCAGCGTATCAAACGGAAGCTGGTTCAAACTCGTCATGGAAGAATATCCGGATCCAAAATCATCCATATGAAGCTCAAATCCTGCATGAACCATCTTCTCTGTGAGCTCCCTGATCTGCACATTATAAAGAGCAGCCGTCTCCGTCAGCTCAATAGGAACCGCCGAAAAAGGAATTCCTCGCTCCTCCACGATCCGTACATAACGCAGGATCATATTTTCATAATGAATACTGGCTCTTGAAAGATTCACAGAAATCGGAAGCAGTTTTCCACCTGTCTCCATATGATTCTTCTGAATTTCGCAGACCTTCTGAAACACATATTCATCCAGCCGGACGATCAGACCATCTTTCTCATAAAGCGGGATAAATTCTCCCGGAGAAACCATGGAACCGTCCTTTTTGCGCCAGCGGACAAGCGCCTCCGCTCCTGCGATCTCCTCTGTGACCACATTATATTTCGGTTGCAGATAAACTACAAATTCCTCATTACGGATGGCTTTCTCAAACTCATTCTCCATCATCCGGTCTCGGATATGCTTCCGTCCCATCTCATCATCATAAAACGCAAACGGATGCTCATAGTCATCCTGAATACTCTTCATCGCCAGAAACGCCCTGTCACAGATCAGCGTCAGTGACAATGTCTTATCCACATCCTTATAAATACCATAATTCACTGCCAGCTTGGGAACCGGAGCCTCTTCCTCGATTCTGCGGATGGCTTTGTCCACAGTTTCTGCTTCCAGCGGAAGATTACCATACATGATTGTAACGAACTGATCTCCGCCATATCTGGCTACCATGCCATTATGTATCCGGCTCTTATATGTATCTGCCAAATACTGCAACACCTGATCTCCTGTCTTCTCACCGTAAGTGCCGTTGATCCACTTGAAATTCTTAACATCTGCCACAATCACATGGAATTTCTCATCCTGTTTGAATCGCATCAGAGTCTTTGCGTGATGGAAAAATGCCTGCCGGATATAGATTCCCGTAAGCTCATCGTATTCCAGCGCAGACAGAACGATCGCAGATTCCCGAAGCTTGATCACACTGTTGATCTTCCCCTTGACAATGCGGATATTATAAGGCTTCCGGATAAAATCTACCGCTCCAAGCTCCAGGCAGCGTACCTCATCTTCCGGCCGGTTACTTCCGGTTATTACAATTACCGGGACAGAGGAAAGCATCACATCATCCTGAATCCGCTCCAGGAACTGAAAACCGTCACAGATCGGCATGCTCACATCCAGAAGCACTGCTGAAATATCCCGGTAATTTTCCCCAAGAAGCTTCAGACCTTCTTCACCGTCACATGCTGTCATAACATCATAGCTGTCCTCCAGAAGCTCTGTAAGAAGTTTTCGGTTCAGCTCATTATCTTCTATAATAAGAAGTTTCCTTCTGGAAGCTGTTCCTCCCGGCTCCAAAATCGATTCCATCTCACTGTGACGGACATCGGAATCCTCATTGGCAAACGCCAGAACCACATCTTCAAAACTGTCTGCTTCCCCGATTCTTGCACATTTCACATAATAGTGATAAATCGTATCATTCCGGTACACTCTGTAGTGCACCTTAAACTGCGGAACCTTTCTCAGTCGGTCACAGATCTTCTCAAAATCCATCGCCTGATGCATACGCAGTTTATCCTCTGCTGCAACATTATCTTCTATATAGATATCCATTACCTTGTCATAAGAATCATTACGGAGCAGACTCTCTCCTACTCCTCCAAGCATACGGTTATGGAACCGGCATACGCTGATTTTATGTGTCCTACGGTTCACGGAATAAATATTCGTGTAATTCTTGCCCAGTACATTAACAATTCCAAGAAGAAGCGGATTCTCGCCATTATTGGTCAGCTCACTGTAAACATCCTGTGTAGCTTCTGCTGCCGAAAATACAAGAGCATGTCCCATCTCTCCTGATTCCAGCTCAATCTCTATAGCATCAATTGCACGAAGCATATTACTTCCGGGCTCCAGATAATTCTCAGGCCCCTCAATTCCATTCGCTACCGGACAGTTCTCACAGGGTACATCCTGCTTCATCAGACATTGATAACACTTCTCACCTTTTTTCAGTTCCGGGTACATGGTCTTCGCAGCATGGTTATAGCTGACTATATTATATTCTGCATCTATCACATACATTCCCGACGCATTCCTGCCCATCTTACACACCTCCAGGACCATTGTACTTCTCCAGAAACGGTCACCCAAATTCATAACTATGGCATAATTGTATACTCTTTTTCTGGTAATAGCAAACCTTTTTTCCTGTTTTTTCTATATTTTTTACAGGTTTCTGTTTTTATTGCAGGCATACGAACTGTATCTGTCTGCTTCAACGCATCTGAAAAGATTTCCCACGTACGGGCACTCCCGCCAGCTCTGCAAGACGCTTAATTCCCACATCTGCGATGGAAACCGCACTTTCTATATGGTTAAAATCCGTTGCACTGTAATCAAAAAGAATATTTCCCTGTGCCTCGAATTCCTCATCTGCATCCCAGAAATAAAATCGCATCGGCATGCACTCAAAGGCTTTGATCTCATAACCCACATCTCCCTGAGGAAGCTCACGTCCACCAAGGCTTAACAATGCGTGTCGAAGTTCCTTAGCGTGTCCGGAAAATGTAGCACTGAAAACATCTGTCTCTCCGATCTTATACGCCGGTGCAAAAGGTCTTGCATTTCGAAGCTCTGCAAAAGGTACCCATTTTTCCATGAAAAAAGCACCTTCTTTTGCGTAGCCCAGAAGTGTGTAGATATTCAGCTGTTCTGTTGTATCCGGTTCGCTCTGTCCGTCAAGACTATGGATACTTCCATCCTTTTTGCTGATTCCGAATTTCCGGCCGAAATGCGTGATCGCAAGAAAGCCGTTTTCGTCCTTTAACTCCGGTACACGCCTGCGCAGCTCCTCCTGATCCATTTTCATAAATTTATCTGCCCATTCCATGCAAAGCTTCACATAGTTGGAAATTTTTTCTTCCCGCATTTTCTCTCCTCCTGGTATCCGTCCGGCAGCTTCCGGTCTGTTCTCTTACACTTTTATTCTGCAAAGCATTAATATTTCTGCCTTCGCCTCGAATTCTTCTTTCAGAATACATGCTTTCGTGTTTTTCCGCAAGCGCCCTGTATTCTGGATGAATTTGAACTGTTTTTCATATAAAAAAATTGACTTTGAACGTTTCTTTCTTTTTTGACATATCCTCTTTTAAATTTTACTTATTCGTCCAAAATTTCAACATAAAAATAATGCTTTTTTGCACAAAAAACTGGATTTTCAAGCTCTAAAGGTGTATAATATGAACAAAGTTTATTGTTTGCAAGGTTAAATATTTCCTAACAATAAACAAGAAATGAAAGTGAGGATTCGCCATGAAACAAAACAGTATGTTAGCAATGATCCTGGCCGGTGGAAGAGGAAGTCGTCTTCACGAGTTGACGAATAAAGTTGCCAAGCCAGCCGTTGGTTATGGCGGTAAATACCGTATCGTGGATTTTCCGCTCAGTAACTGTGCCAACAGCGGCATTGATGTCGTAGGTGTACTGACACAGTATGAATCAGTTTTACTGAACAGCTATGTAGCAGCCGGTGGCCGCTGGGGCCTTGATGCCAAGGACAGCGGAGTTTATGTACTTCCTCCACGTGAGAAGGCTGATGCCGGTCTGGATGTATACCGTGGAACAGCTGATGCGATCTCTCAGAATATTGATTTCATCGACTCACAGAACCCGGAATACCTTCTGATCCTTTCCGGTGACCACATCTATAAGATGAATTATGCAAAGATGCTTGATGACCATATCCAGCATAAGGCAGATGCGACTATTGCAGTTATCGAGGTTCCCATGAAGGAAGCCAGCCGTTTCGGTATCATGAACACCGGTGAAGATGACCGCATCGTGGAATTTGAGGAGAAACCGGAACACCCGAAGAGCAACCTTGCCTCTATGGGTATCTACATATTCAACTGGAAGCTTCTGCGTAAGCTCCTGCTGGCAGATATCAAGAATCCGGATTCCAATCACGATTTCGGTAAAGACATCATCCCTACACTCCTTGCACAGGACAAGGCGCTCTACGCCTACAAGTTCAAAGGCTACTGGAAGGATGTAGGAACCATCGATTCCCTCTGGGAAGCAAACATGGATCTTCTCAGTCCTAACAGTGAACTGGATCTTAACGATCCTACCTGGAAAATCTACACTGAGGATGCTACCTCTCTTCCACAGTATATCTGTGATACCGCTGTGATCAACACTGCTTTCATTACTCAGGGCTGTGTTGTAGAAGGTGAAATCACCAACTCCGTACTTTTCACAGGCGTCAAGGTCGGTCCTGGTGCCAAGATCATCGACAGTGTCCTGATGCCGGGTGTTGTTGTTGAAGCAGGTGCCGTTGTCCAGCGTGCTCTCGTTGCAGGCGGAGTCGTGATCGGTGCCAACGCTCGTGTCGGTTCCAAAGACAGTGAGCACATCGAACTTGTATCAAAACGTGTAAAGGGGGCTGAGTAATATGTTTAAAGCATTTGGAATCGTGAATTCCTCAGAAAGAAATATCCATGTGGAGGGGCTTCAGGACTACCGTGCGATCGGCGCCTTTTCATTTCTCGGAAGATATCGTGTCATCGACTTCCCGATCTCAAATATGACCAACAGCGGGATCGAGTACATTCAGGTCTATGTAAAGAACAAACCCCGTTCTCTTGTGGAACATCTCGGAACCGGACGTCACTACAACATCAACTCCAAGAGCGGTAATCTCCAGATCCTCTTTTCAGAGCATTCCGGAGTCAACGATATCTATAACACCGATATCGACAACTACTACTCCAATCTGGAGTGCATCGAAGCAGTTCATTATCCGTATGTTGTTATCGCTCCGAATTACATGATCTACACCACCGACTACTCCAAGCTGATCGATGCCCATATCGAATCCGGCGCGGATGTGACCATGCTTTATCATTCCGTTGATAATGCCAAGGAGAACCATCTGAACTGCCACATCCTGAACCTGAACCGTCAGAAGGGTGTTCTCTCCATTGAGCACAACCACGGCAATGCAAAGAACCGCAACATTTTCATGGATACCTACGTAATGAGCAAGGAGCTTTTCATCAGCCTCATCCATAAGGCAAAAGAGATTTCCTCTCTTTATACCCTTGCAGACGTGATCAATGCCGGTTGCAGAGACGGTGAGCTGGATGTGCGTGGTATATCTCATCGCGGATATTTTGCATCGATCACTGATTTCAAGAGCTATCACGATGCAAATATGGATCTGATCGACTACAAAACTGCAACGGATCTTTTCCATGATAACTGGCCGATCTATACGCGCACCAACAACTCCTGTCCGACTCATTATTTCGATACAGCCAATGTTTCCAATTCCGTTATCTCCAACGGTTCCATGATCGAAGGTACTGTAGAGAACTCCATTATCGGACGTGGCTGTACTATCAAGAAAGGTGCTGTTGTCAAAAACTGCGTTGTTCTTGCTGACTGTACCATCGGTGCCAACGTGCACATCGAGAATCTGGTCGTAGACAAGCATGCGAAAATCACCCACGCAAAGGAGATCATCGCTCCTGCAGAGGAGCCAGGTTACATCAAACGTAACGATACTCTGTAATATTCATATAAAAGAAGCCCGACGGTTCTTAAAATATGAACCGCCGGGCTTCTCCCTTTTATAAGCATATCTCATTCTATGTTCTTATCAGAAGAGTGACCAGATCCGTTTCCGTACCTTCTCTTCATTCTTCATATCTCTCAGAGGATCGACTGAATCCACTTCAGAGCGTTCTCTTCATTCTTCACATTTACCGGAATGCAGATACATACCGTCTTATACGGAAGCGCCAGCTCTTCCGCCACCTTACCGCCATCAAGCTCCAGATGATATTCATCGGCAGCTCCCAGACTCTCATAGACCTCATCGCCAAAAAGCTCCTTTAAATCTGCATACATACCTTTATCCTTCTCGATGTCATAAAGCTCCTTCGGCATGACTACCACATCGATGGTTGCTGACTGGATCTCTGTGACATAGGCCATTCTCGCATAATAATCGAGATCACCAGTCTCATCGGTGGTAAGATTCTGTGCCACGCTGACCTCAGCAAATTTATTATCGATATCCAGAATGTCGAGGATGTTTTTTTCTACGGTGTCTGCTACAAAATCGCCGCTATCTACCACTGCAATGGAAAGCACAGTCTGCATCTGTGCGTGATGATAAAGGTTCACGCCAAGGCAGATAAGTCCGATCAGGGCAACCACGCCAAACATATGTGGCTTATAATACATCCAGATGTATTGGAGTTTCTTTCGAAAGCCCATCCCCTTAATCTTCTCTCGCTCTATCTTTCGACGTTCTTTCTTCGTCAGGTCTGTCTCATTAGGCATCTCCGGATTCAGTACACTCTCATCGTGCCCGTCGCTGCCCGCCTCAGCTCTGTTTCGTAAATCCATCGCTTCTGCTCCTTTATCTTCGGTATTTTTTATTTATTCCCATTCACTGATAAAGGTTATTCTAACATATTTTTGTGCAGAATGACAGATTTCAAATATGAAAATATCATAAAATATATCACTGCTGCCACAGTCACAAGCACACAAACCAGCACAGGTCTTGCCCAGAGGTACAGCACATTTTTACTGAGCCCCTCCATCCGGAAAACATCCTTCAGAATATCTGCCACGCAAAGATGAAAAAGATAGATAAAAAAGGCATATTTCTTTCCCACCGCAGAAAGGCTCTCCGGTGCCTTTATATCCGGTCTGGTCAGCGCTATAAGAAAAATTCCTGTTGCCATACATACCGATCCCAGTAACAGTTCCTGTTTTCCGAAAATCCGGTATTCCAGAAGGCTGCACAAGGCCCCCACTACCACCAGCGCATACAAAAAGAGCTCTTTTTTCCCGGAAAACCAGAGATTCAGCTTCTGCTGGTATCTGTGGATCAGATGTCCAGCCATAAAAAACGGAAAACCGGTAAACAGATAATTCCGAAACTGCATCACCCGGAAATGCTCTCCCAGATATGGGGAAAATTCCTCCATTCCGAAATGGATGAAAAGCAGTACCGGAATCAGCATATAAGCCAGTCTGTACAGCCGGAATTTCGCCACCAGGGCAAACAGAAGATAGCAGTACAGAAGTGCCGGGAGAAACCACAGATGCCACTTTACCTGCGAACTGTTGTTATATAGAAAGAACTCCCGGATATTTTCTCCGGAGACAAGCTCCTTAATCCACTTCGTCTGACTGTCCCCGTCAATATGATTCTGCATCAGTTCCCACAGAGTACAAACCGGAAAAGCCACCAGGATCAGCACCAGCACATGTCGGATCTTCTTTCCAGTTCTCGGAAATTCCATACCATCGCTCCGATAGCAGAAATACCCGGAAACCATAAAAAATACCGGCACAGCAAATCGCGCAAGTACATTTGCCACATCCCCGGCTGTTCCCGGAAAACGTATATGAAGAAGGACAACTGCGTAGGCGCATAAAGCTTTCACCATGTCCAGCGTACGATTTCGCATAAATTTCACTCCTTTATGCGTGCCAGCTGTTTCAATTTTTCCGAAATCAGACGACACGCCCTGTTTCGAACAGCTATGGTAGCAAACATGCTGGATTCTGTCAAGTCGGATGCAATATGTGATTTTCCTTTCTGCCTGTGCTTGCCTGACACTTTCGTCTGAATTATAATAACTATAATAAAGTACGAAAGGATCCTTCCATAATGAAAAAAGACGGCTACTACTCTTCCGGCGAATTCGCGCGCATGGCCCACGTGACCCTGCGTACCGTCCGCTACTACGATAAACAGGACATTCTTAAGCCCTCTCTTGTCACCGAATCCGGTGCGCGTTTTTATACAGATGAGGATTTTGCAAGGCTTCAGCAGATTCTCCTTCTGAAATATTTAGGCTTCTCTCTGGATGATATCCGGGAAATGACTATCGGTGATTCCGACTATCACTTCATGCTGAATTCTCTTAATATCCAGCTCCGCCTTGTGCGCGACCGGATTGAGCAGATGCAGCTTGTGGAAAAAGCCATCCAGGATACTGCCCAGGTGATTCAGGACCAGCACACCATAGACTGGAGTCAGATGCTGAACCTGATCCACCTTACCGGCATGGAAAAAAGTCTAAAAAACCAGTATCAGAATGCCACTAACATTTCCTCAAGGATCAACCTTCACAGTCTTTACTCGCAAAACAAACAAGGCTGGTTTCCATGGATCTTCCAGAACTGTCAGATTCATCCCGGACTTCGGATTCTGGAGCTTGGCTGCGGTGACGGAACCTTATGGACTGAAAATCTTGCTCTGATCCCGGAAGATGTTTCCATCACGCTTTCTGATATTTCCAGTGGTATGCTCCGCGATGCAAGGCGTGCCATCGGCTCTTCCGATACCCGTTTCGCTTTCCGGGCTTTTGATTGCAAAAAGATTCCCTATAAAGATGAAAGCTTTGACCTGGTGATTGCCAACCATGTACTTTTTTACTGTGACGACATTCCTTCTGTTCTTCGCGAAGTCAGTCGTGTGCTCTCTCCAGGTGGTCACTTTCTTTGCAGTGCCTACGGACAGGCACATATGCAGGAAGTCGGTCAGCTCGTACAGGATTTTGACAACCGTATCGTACTCTCAGCAGACAAACTATATGAACGATTCGGACGCGAAAACGGTGGTCAGCTTCTGGAGTCTTTTTTCCGGAAAGTTCAATGGCAGTCCTATGAAGATTTTCTCCTTGTCCAGGATGCAGAGCCTCTGATTTCCTATGTACTTTCCTGTCATGGCAATCAGAATCAATATATTCTGGACCGTTATAAGGAATTTCGTTCTTTTACAGCCAGAAAAACTACCAAAGGTTTCCGCATTACAAAAGACGCAGGCGTATTTCTTTGTGAAAAATAGCCAAAAATATAAAATATATAAAAATCTTCTTGAAGATTACCTTACGTCACCTTTTATAATAAAATCATAATATGAAAATATGCAGTTTCAAAACACTGCACAACATAACACAAAGGAGAAACGATATGAAAGGAATTATTTTAGCCGGTGGCTCCGGAACACGCCTTTATCCACTTACCATGGTAACTTCCAAACAGCTTCTGCCGATCTATGATAAACCTATGATCTACTATCCGATGTCCGTTCTCATGAATGCAGGCATCCGTGATATCCTGATCATTTCCACACCACAGGATACACCACGGTTTGAAGAACTTCTCGGCAATGGTCATCAGTTCGGTGTAAATCTTACCTACGCTGTACAGCCAAGTCCCGACGGACTTGCACAGGCTTTTGTGATTGGTGAAAAATTCATCGGTAACGATACTGTCTGCATGGTTCTCGGTGATAATATTTTTGCAGGCCACGGCCTTACAAAACGTCTGAAAGCTGCCGTAGATAATGCAGAAACCGGAAAGGGAGCTACTGTTTTCGGATACTATGTAGACGATCCGGAGCGCTTCGGAATCGTAGAATTCGATTCAAACGGCAAGGCTGTTTCCATTGAGGAGAAGCCCGAGAAGCCTAAGAGTAACTACTGTGTCACAGGTCTTTACTTCTACGACAACAAGGTTGTTGAATATGCAAAAAACCTGAAGCCAAGCGCAAGAGGCGAGCTTGAGATCACAGATCTGAACCGCATCTATCTTGAAAAGGGCCAGCTGAATGTAGAGCTTCTCGGTCAGGGATTCACATGGCTGGATACCGGTACACATGAAAGCCTTGTTGAGGCTACCAACTTTGTAAAAACTGTAGAGCAGCATCAGCACCGCAAAATCGCCTGCCTGGAAGAGATCGCATACTTAAACGGCTGGATCACAAAAGACGATGTACTCAAGGTTTATGAGATTCTTAAGAAAAACCAGTATGGTCAGTATCTGAAGGATGTTCTGGACGGTAAATATCTTGACGCACTTCACTGATTCCATACGGATGTACACAATCTGTACGGATATATTTCAAAAAACCTGTGACCCTGAAACTTCTGAATCACACTAAATTATAAAAAGGAGATTTTTTTACATGACTATTATTGTTACCGGCGGTGCCGGATTTATCGGAAGTAACTTTATTTTTCATATGATGGAAGCTCATCCTGACTATCGTATCGTATGCCTGGACTGCCTGACCTATGCAGGAAACCTTTCCACTCTCGCACCGGTTATGGACAAGCCGAACTTCCGCTTCGTAAAAGAAAGCATCACAGACCGTGACGCTGTTTATAAGCTTTTTGAGGAGGAACATCCGGATATCGTTGTCAACTTCGCAGCTGAGAGCCATGTAGACCGTTCCATTGAAAACCCGGAGGTATTCCTTGACACAAACATCAAAGGAACTGCTGTACTTATGGACGCATGCCGCAAATACGGTATCCAACGTTATCATCAGGTTTCCACTGATGAGGTTTACGGAGATCTTCCTCTTGACAGACCGGATCTCTTCTTCACAGAGGAAACACCGATTCACACAAGCAGCCCGTACAGCTCATCCAAAGCCGGAGCAGATCTTCTTGTTCTTGCATACCACAGAACTTATGGCCTGCCTGTAACCATCAGCCGCTGCTCCAACAACTACGGACCATATCATTTCCCGGAAAAACTGATCCCGCTTATGATTGCCAACGCGCTTAATGACAAACCGCTTCCTGTTTACGGAAAAGGTGAAAACGTTCGTGACTGGCTCTATGTTGAGGACCACTGCCGTGCTATCGACCTGATCATCCACAAGGGACGTGTTGGTGAGGTTTACAACGTAGGCGGACATAACGAGATGAAAAACATCGACATTGTTAAGCTGATCTGCAAAGAGCTCGGCAAACCAGAGAGCCTGATCACACACGTTGCTGACCGTAAAGGCCACGATATGCGTTATGCGATTGATCCGACCAAGATCCACAACGAGCTTGGATGGCTTCCGGAGACAAAATTCGCTGATGGCATCAAGAAAACCATCAAATGGTATCTCGACAACAAAGAATGGTGGGAAACAATCATTTCCGGTGAGTACCAGAACTACTACGAAAAAATGTATGGAAACCGTGAGGAGGTTAAAGCATGAAATTTTTCGTAACAGGCGTTGGCGGCCAGCTTGGCCATGACGTAATGAATGAACTTTCCAGCCGTGGCCATGAAGGCGTAGGAAGCGACATTGCTCCTTCCTACAGTGGCATCGCAGATGGCACACCGGTGACGACTATGCCATATGTACAGCTGGATATCACAGATAAAAAAGCCGTTGCAAAAGTGATACGCGAAGTCAATCCGGATGCAGTTGTACACTGTGCCGCATGGACAGCTGTAGACGCTGCCGAGGATGAAGAAAACCGCAAAAAGGTCCGTCTCGTCAATGTTGTAGGAACACAGAATATCGCAGACATCTGCAAGGAGCTTGGCATTAAGATGATGTACATCTCCACAGACTATGTTTTTGACGGTCAGGGAACTGCTCCATGGGATCCGGACTGCAAGGACTATGCCCCACAGAATGTATATGGCCAGACTAAGCTTGACGGTGAGCTGGCTGTATCTGGCACAGTCGACAAGTTCTTTATTGTCCGTATTGCATGGGTATTCGGCAAAAACGGCAAGAACTTCATCCGCACCATGGTAAATCTCGGAAAAACTCACGACAAGCTTACCGTTGTCAGTGACCAGATCGGAACTCCGACCTACACCTATGACCTTGCCCGTCTCCTGATCGATATGCTTGAGACAGACAAATACGGCTACTATCACGCAACCAACGAAGGCGGATTCATCAGCTGGTATGATTTCACAAAAGAGATCTTCCGTCAGGCTGCCGCCCTCGGTCATGAAGAATATGCAAAAGTTGAGGTTTCTCCTGTCACAACTGCAGAGTACGGTGTTTCCAAGGCTGTCAGACCATTTAACAGCCGTCTGGATAAATCCAAGCTTGTAAAAAACGGTTTCCGGCCACTTCCAACATGGCAGGATGCACTAAAACGATATCTGAAAGAAATCCTGTAAAAAAAAGATCCGCACGGTTAACACCTGCGGATCTTTTTTTGTACTATTTATTGTTTTTTATTGTTGCTGTGCACTGTCATCTGCTGTCTGAGCGTCTCCTGTGCTATCCTGTGCTGCATCAGCAGCTACAACATTTTCTGCTGGTGAACTGTCTGCCGTAGAATCATCCGCTTCTTCCTGAGAAACTGTTTCTCCATCACGAACCTTCTTCATCATAGTTTCAGCTTTCTGAACGGTAGCTTCATTCGGAATCATAACATAAGCTGCCTGACTCATCGAATATGGTTTCTGTGTATCTCCTGTACCATCGACACTATAACTTACAATGTTCCAGTCACCGCCATTGTTTAACTGCTGCTGAAGCAGTTTTGCAATCTCTTCATAAGATATATTCGTCTCAAAGCATCCCTGGATGCTGGAAAGAACAGAAGAATAATTTTTCAGAAGTTCCGGTGAAAGAGCCTTGTTGATAATACCTTTGATCACGGCCATCTGGTTCTTACCTCGCTGACGGTCACCTTCCTGGAAAGCATAACGTTCACGGCTGAATACCAGTGCCTGCTCACCATTCAGGAAATTATCTCCCTGATTAAAATGATATCCTTCTACATTTTTGGAATCAAACTCATAGTCAGAATAAACCGTAACTCCGCCAAGGGCATCTATCAGCTGCTCAAATCCGGCAAAATTGATTCGGAAGTAATAATTGATATCTTCATTATAAAGCATTCCCAAAGTATCCATACATACATTGATACCATAAATACCGGCATGTGTCAGCTTATCTCTCTGTCCGCCTGAAATAGAAAGCGGAACAAAGTAATCTCTTGGTGTGGAAACAAGCAAAATCTGTCTGGTAGCTGTATTGATTGTAGCAACAATATTAGAATCGCTTCGGCTTTTAGCTACAAGACCGCTTCGACTATCAATACCACTGACAAAAATTGTATATACAGAACCATCATTTGTGTTCTGTGCTGCCTCGCTCTGTTGCGGTTCAATCGTTGTTTCAACTTTTTTTACCGTTAATTCTTTGATTCTGGAAGAAATATCGGAATATCCATCCATTTCTTCAATGACACTCAGATATGCGCTGTTCAGTACAATAGCTCCTGCCTGTCCGTTCAAAAGCCCGTCAACAAGATCTGTAAGACCTGCAAATTCCTGTACCTGAACGTTCTTACCAGTTTCGGAATCAACCTCCTGAATCGCCTTATCAGAATTTTCCCGGTCAAGATCTGTAAGTACACCATATACATAATCTGCAGTATCAGATACGGCTTCCGCAGAATCATCTGCACGGACATAAATACCCACTTCTGTTACCTCGGTATTCACACCGGAAATATCTGTCAATGTGGAATGCGTCTTATACACATACATACTGCCAAGAATAAATACAGCCGCAAATACTGCCGCAAAAATTACTCCCACAGCAAATCGAATCACATTATGTGTATTCCATACAAGCACTCCAACAATCAATACCAGAATCAGTATAATCAGACCAATTCCTGCCAGAAACTTTGTCGGAACCATGTTCATATTCATAAGCAGTACCGCAAACACAATTGCAGTGATCAGAACTACAAGTGTTACGATCAAACCTGGAATATGTTTTCCCATTTTTCTCATATGCAAACCTCCATCTTTTATCTCATATGTCTCAATCATTTTACGCTTTTTGGGGGATAAAAGCAATAATTTTACTTCGCACCACTTCCCATAAATACAACCATAACTGTTTTAAACAGTATTTCTACATCCAGTTTAAGGCACCACTCAGAAATATATTTTGTATCTAATTCCACTACTTCCTCAAAATCTGTGATATCGCTTCGTCCGCTTACCTGCCACATTCCTGTAAGTCCAGGTCTGATTGCAAGACGTTTGCGATGATGGAGTTCGTATTTTTCCCATTCATCTACTGTCGGTGGCCTTGTCCCGACAAGACTCATATCACCTTTCAAAATATTCCAGAACTGCGGAAATTCATCCAATGATGTTTTTCTGATAAAATGTCCTACTCCTTTGATAATTCTCGGATCATCATCCATCTTGAACATCATTCCGTCTTTTACATTGTTCTGTTTCATAAGCTCTTTTTTTCGTTCTTCAGCATCCATATACATGGATCTGAATTTATAGATCTTGAATGGACGTCCGTTCTTTCCCACCCGGACCTGTGAAAAAAATGCAGGTCCCGGAGATTTGATCTTGATAGCCGGAACCAGAAACAATGCTACTATTCCGGTAAACAGACACCCTACCAGACCACCGACTATATCCATTGTTCTTTTTATGAACATCTGCCGTGGTGTTACAATTCGAATACTGCTGGAAAGAACCGTATAGCCAGCCACTTCTTCCACAATCTGATTTTTACCAAGCGATTTCATTGTTGCAAGCTGCATATGAATAACCACACCCATTGTAGAACAATCCTTAATGATCTGCTCTGGTATGGTAATTTCTTTCGGCACTGCAAAAAATACTTCATCTACCCAGTTTTTGTGTATATAGGAAATAATGTCTTCAGAACCTGCTACTACCGGTATTCCCTCGATGGTTTTATCCTTTTTATCACAATCCATCAGAACAATTCCGGCCAGATGATATGTTCCGTAATTATTTTTACGAATAGTCTCTACGATATTTTTTGCATTGCTGCTGACTGTCACAATCAGCATAGAGCGTTTTTCGCCTTCTTCATACCTGCGGTTTTTCAAAAATTTTTTCAGCATCTGTCTGCTGCAATAACTGAATCCTATATAAAATACATAGCTAACCAGCAGAATCATTCTGGAATAATCGCTTCCAACCCTCATCAGAAACATATAGACCAAAACTAGAAGACATACCAGAGTACATTGTTCAAAAGTTTTTTTCAGTTCTTCAAGCATATTTCTTCGCAATACACCACTGAAGCTTTCATTGAAAAACGTACACACCAGCTGTATAAAAATCATTACTACTGCTACATTTCTATAGAGCTCTGTCTCATATGGATGTCCCACTCCGTTTTTAATCCAGTATGCTAATATGAATGCCAGCTGAAGACATAGCATATCGCAAATGGTAAAATCCGCGTGTTTCACCCAGCTACTGTTTTCTTTCTGATACATGTTTTTTTCTGCACCTTCCTACACTTACTGTTTTTTTCGGGCTTCCAGGCGATTCTTCAAACATCCCTTTGCGGAAAATGCCCGTTTTTTACGTCATCCTGTAATTTTTCGAGGATTCCCGATAAATATCTTCTTTACATATTCACTTCCCATAGTTTTTTCCATTTTTGCAACACACCTACCAATTTCCGGAATTCGTTCATTTTTTCTATGACCATCAGATCCTACAAAATCCAGGATTCCCTGTTTCATAACTTTTTTCGCAAATGTTCTGGCTCCGAATCCCTCCTGCCCACTGATTGTGTCTGCATTGATCTGGATATATGCTCCCATTTGTTTCAGCTCCATCAAAAAACCGATATCATTCCGTGTCGCCTTATAGCGCTCCACATGAGCTATAATTGGGATATAGCCATTCATCAGAAGATTTCTGATTCTTTCTTCTATATAGCTTTTCTCATCTTCATTACTGAATTCCACCAGTACATATCTGGAGCCGGCCAATGTAAGCCGTCGCCCCTTTTTAAGGCATTCTACCATATCCATGCTGGAATGAAGCTCACATCCCAGATAAAGCCGCATGCCTTCTTCACCTATGTTCATAGCTGCTCTTCGCAGTTGCATAAACTGTCGTGTCACAATATTCAGATGTGGCTCAAACATATCATATCGGAAATGTGGTGTCAGTATCACATTTCGGACGCCTTCCCTGTATTCCTTATTCAGCATCCACAGGGATTCCTCCATATTTCGTGCACCATCATCTACCCCGGGAAGAATATGACAATGAATATCATAAAGTCCCTTCATAAAAATAACCTGCTCTTTTCTCTTTTCTTATCTGTTTACCTGCTACTTTCATCATATTTTTTTAATTCATCTTAATGTCCATAATCAGACTACCGACCATCTTTCATCCGGACATGTTTACTTGTTATTATACAATCCCCCTTCTCTTTCTGCAAGTTCTTTATAGAACTTAAAATGCATTAAATATGTATATTTTCCGTATTTTTTACCATTTTCCCCTCACCTGGCAGAAACAGGATGGATTATTCCTCCTTCCTGTGTTAAAATAAACCCACGGCAATGAGTGCAGCGGTTACAGGAGGAGCCAGATTTTATGCCAACCGTGATTGGCTGCCATAAGGAGGATATAAACATGACGAAACAGGAATTTCATGAACTGACACAGAATGGTGTCCTGCTGCTGGATGGTGCAACAGGTTCCAATCTGATGAAGGCAGGCATGCCACGAGGTGTCTGCACAGAGAGCTGGGTAATTGAACATAAGGATGTGATCCAGTCTCTCCAGAAGGCTTACATCGAGGCCGGAAGCCATATTATCTATGCTCCAACCTTCGGCGGAAACCGTATTAATCTGACCATGCATGGTCTGGACGGACAGATTGAAGAGATCAACCATACCCTGGCCGGTTATTCCAGGGAGATCGCACCGGCAGGTGTTTATGTTGCAGGTGATATCACCACTACCGGTAAGATGATGGCACCGGCAGGGGATATGACTTATGAGAAAGCATTTGAGACATATCAGGAACAGATTGGTTATCTCCGCGATGCAGGCGTTGATCTGATCGTTGCTGAAACTATGATCAACATTGAAGAAACACTGGCTGCTGTAGACGCGTGTCAGAGCGTCTGCGACCTTCCGATCATCTGCACCGTAACTGTGGAAGCTGATGGAAGTATCTTCAGCGGCGGTAATGCGATAGAGGCTGCCATGTCTCTGGAAGCTGCCGGTGCTGACGCGGTAGGTATCAACTGCTCTGTGGGACCGGATCAGCTGGTATCTGTTGTTCGCAATATTAAAGAGAACGTTTCCATTCCGGTCATCGCCAAACCGAATGCCGGTATGCCACAAATCGATGACAATGGAAATGCTGTATACAACATGACACCTGCTGATTTCGCAGGCTATATGAAGGTTCTGGTGGACAACGGTGCTTCTGTGATCGGTGGTTGCTGCGGTACGACGCCGGAATTTATCGCTGAGACTGCACAGGTACTTGGACTGCACTAAGTTATCTGAGACTATCCGGCGCAGGGATTCATATTTCGAAACCTGACTCAGCTTCATAATTTATTCAATAAAAAATCCCGGGAATTCTATCTCTCCTGTCAAATGCAGACAGGAAACAAAGTTCCCGGGATTTTCTGATTTATTCTGTTTTATTTTTGTTCTGTCGGCCGGTTGGCTTCATCTGCATACGCTGCGCGGATGGCTTTTCGGATTGGAAGCACACAGGCCGGTACAACGGAAAGTCCGTCCACTCCCATCTGGATAAATTTCTCTGTCAGATTGGAGTCTGCTGCCAGCTCTCCACATATGTACACATTACAGCCGGATCTATGTCCTGCCTCTGTCACCATGCGGATCATTTTTACAAGGGCAGGATGATGATCATTATATTTATTCTTCAGAAGAAGGTTCTGTCTGTCCATAGCCAGTGTATACTGTGTCAGATCATTGGTTCCAAGGCTCAGAAAATCCACCCGTTTTCCAAGCTCCTCGCTGATCATTACAGCTGCCGGTGTCTCGATCATAATTCCTGTACGGATATTTTTGTACGGGATATTTTTTTCATTGAGACCTTTTTTTACTTCCCGGATCAGCTCCTCGATCTCGTCCAGCTCCTCCTCGGAGGTGATCATCGGATACATCAGGCTTAAGTTACCATATGCACTTGCACGGTAAATGGCACGAAGCTGAGCCTTGAACATTTTTTTGCGGTCAATGCAGAGGCGGATTCCCCGGTTTCCCATCATCGGGTTCGTCTCATCCGGAATCGCCATATAATCAGCCTGACGGTCTGCCCCAAGGTCCACGGTACGGATCACGGCCGGGCGGCCTTCCATATCCTCCGCAACTTTCTTATATGCGCGGAAAAGCTCATTTTCTCTTGGATAATTCTCTCTTCCAAGATACTGGAATTCGCTTCGGAGAAGTCCGATGCCTGTTGCCCCATAATAGAGCACTGTGTTCAGATCATCCAGATTTCCGATGTTTGCCAGGAGCTTGATCTTTCTGCCATCGGCTGTGACATCCTCCTGATTCCGAAGCCTGAGCAGTTCTTCTCTCTCCTCCGTGTCTGCCTGATGCCGGATCCTGTATTCTTTCAGAAGCTCCGGTTCCGGATCAATATAAAGTGTTCCTGTATAACCGTCCACAATGGCCAGATGTCCATCCCACTCCTTCTGGATCTCTACCTCTACCAGTGTAGGGATTGCCATGGATTTCGCCATAATCGAAACATGAGAAATAATGGATCCCTGATGCATAGCAACTGCCAGAAGTCTGGATTTATTCATCTCCAGAAGCTCATTTGGTGAAAGCTGCTCTGCTGCCAGGATCACCGGCTCGTCTCCCAGATTGATGCGGGCATGGGAACCACCCATGGCACCGATCAGCAGCTCGGAGATCTCGCGGATGTTTTCGATCTGTTCCTTCACCGCCTCATCTTCCAGGTTTCGGAACACATTGGCAAGCTCATCTCTTGTGGTCTGGACCGCATACGCTGCACTGACCTTTTCTGTCGTGATCATGCTCTCCACGGCCCGCTGAAAGCTTCCTCCGCTCAAAAGCCGGATCTGGCGTTTCAGCGTCAGCTCCTGTTCCTTCGGAAGAGGACAGCCGTTTTTGTACATATGCTGGATCTGTTCCCTAACAGCTGTTCTCGCCTTATCCAGTCGATCGAGCTCTTTTTTTACATTGTCTACCATGGACTGGCGGATCTGATATTCACCTCTGTGATAATACAGTATCTTTCCGATAGCTATGCCGGCAAAGGCGGATACACCCTTGTAAATTTCCATCCTAAAACCCCCTTACTGCCGCGTCTGCTTTAGTCGCAGACTGCCTTAAATTCTGTCCAGATCTTATTGTATTCCTGCTCTGCCTCCTGGCTTACATTCTGTACGATCTCACCCTTGGTCACATCATCCGGAACAACCAGATTCTCATCTACCAGGTCATCAGCTGCTTTGTTTGTATTATAATATCCGATATAGTTGATACACTGTGCAGATACTTCCGGCTCCAGAATATAATTGATGAACTCATTAGCTGCTTTTGCATTCGGTGCATCACTTGGAACGAACATTCCCATGATACCGAAGCCAAGTCCCTCCTCCGGATAAACAACTTCAAGATCCGGATTATCCTTCAGTGCCTGTGTTACCTGTGAAGTATAAAGAAATGCCACACTGGCCTCGCCGTTAAGAAGTGCATTCTGTGTATTATCATCCTGGATCATGCGGATGTTCGGAGCCAGCTCTTTCAGCTTCTCACCGGTCTTGTCGATCACATCCACATCCTCTTCATTCATGCTCTCTCCCATGGACATCTGGGTGATTCCACAGATAACACGATAGTTTCCAATAATTGCAATGCTGTCCTCAAGAGACGGATCCCAGAGATCCTTGTATCCTTTGATATCTATGTCTACCTGCTCCGGATCATAGACGATCAGCGGGATTCCGGCACCATATGGTACGGTATATTCATCGTCCGGATCATAGAACTGTCCCTGATAAAGTGGATTGATATTCTTGAAATTGGTAACAGTATTCTTATCGATCTTCTGGATAAGGCCTTCTTTTACTGCGTTTTCAATGATATAGTCGTCTGCAATGACAACATCGTAATCTCCGCCCTTTGCCTGGGAAAGCTTCTCAAGCATGGTCTCATCGGTATCAAAGTTAGAGTAAATGATCTTTGTTCCGGTTTCTTTTTCGAAATTATCCAGTACCTCCTGCGGGAACATTCCTTCCCATGTGTAAAGTACCAGTTCGTCTTTATCCTTTGCACTGACGCTTACCCCCGTCATCACGGACGCGCCAAGAACTGTACATAACATAATCGCTGCTGCTTTTTTTGCTTTCATAGGACCTCCTTAATTATGTCTGTGTTATTATTTTGCTTTTACTTTTGTCCAGAGCTCTGCGAATTTCTGTTTGATCTTCGGCTTCTGGTATGCAAAGATCTCATTCTTCGGATTGTCGATCTGCGGAATGTAGGAATCAATTCCCTCATAGGTTCCGTTCTTCATCTCCTCAAATGCACTCTTCACAGTAGAAGTATATCCTACCTCTTCGGTATTGGAAAGAGCATTTTCATCATCCAGCATAAAATTGATGAACGCATGTGCCAGATCTACCTCACTGCAGTCCTTTGTGATGACCATTGCATCATACCAGGTATTGGTTCCCTGCTGCGGTGTGTAATAATCAAGCTCCGGATTTTCGCTGATAATATAGGAAGCATCTCCGGAATAAACAACGGCCATAGCCTTGTTTCCTGAGATCATATTATCGATCACATCGTCGCCTGCATAGATCGGATCCATGGTATCTCTCTGCTGGATCAGCCATTCATAAGCCTCCTCGATCTCACTGAGTTTCGTGGTATTCATAGAATAACCTAACGCTTTCAGTGCGATCATAAAGGAATCCCTTTCGGAATCATACATGTAAACATTTCCTTTATATTTGGTATCTTTCAGGACATTCCAGCCTTCATTTTTCAGATCATCCTGTGATACAACATTCTTATTATAAAGGATTCCTACAGTTCCCCAGAAATACGGGCAGGAATAACGGTTGCCCGGATCATATTCCTTATTCTGCACTTCCTTCATAAGTTTTTTGCTGTTCGGAATCTTTTTCCAGTCAAGAGCCTGGAGATATTCCTCTTTAATCAGTCTCTCGATCATATAGTCCGAAGGCACAAGCACATCATAACTCTCGCCGCTTGCAAGCTTGGTGTACATCATCTCGTTGGATTCAAAAGTCTCGTACACAATGGTACAGTTAAACTCTTTTTCGAACTTATCAATAAGATTCAGATCCATGTATTCTCCTGCATTGTATACACGAAGTACATGATTTCCCTGGCTTACAATGGTCCATTTTCCAAGACCGACAACTATAACCACTGCTGTCACCGCTGCTACGATTTTTCTTGTTCTTGGTTTCAGCTTTTTGACGGTGGACGCCTGAAGCTTCGGCAGTACCAGATTTGCAAAAAGCAGCACCAGCACAATAACCAGGATCACGATCGTGGACAACGCATTGATGGTCGGGTTGATACGCTTCGTCATATTATATACAACGATGGAGATATTTTTGACTCCGTTTCCGGAAACAAAGTAGGAAATTACGAAATCGTCAAAGGACATGGTAAATGCCAGAAGCGCTCCCGCAAAAATTCCCTCTTTGATCATGGGTACGATAACCTTTGTCAGGGCCTGGTATGGCGTTGCACCAAGATCCATGGCAGCATTGGCAAGGTTCGGGTCCAGATTACGCACCTTCGGATATACACTGGTGATCACATACGGCGTACAGAACGCGATATGTGCCAACAGCATGGTCAGATATCCCTTCGTCATTCCCAGTGAGGAAAAAAGAAGCATCAGTCCGATTGCTGTAACAATATCCGGATTCAGAATCGGAAAATTATTGATGGTAAGTACCATCTCCTTGAGAATTTTCCGGTTTTTGGAAAGTCCGATGGCAGTGATAGTTCCCAGTATTGTGGAGATAATCGTTGCAATGATCGCGATGGTCACAGAAACATAGACAGCCTTGCTGATCTCCATGTTATTAAGAAGTTCACCGTACCAGCGCAGGGAAAAGCCTGTGAATCTTGTCAGTGACTTGGATGAGTTAAAGGAAAATATCATCGTCACAAGAATCGGCAGGTAAAAAAATGCCAGACACAGCACAATATATAATTTTGAAAATATGGTATTTTTTCTTTTCATCTCCTGCCTCCTTTAATCATCCTGGGTATCCATCTTCTTCATCAGGCTCATAAAGATCAGGATGATCACAGCCAGGATCAGAGAGATGGCACTTCCGAAGTTCCAGTCACCTACAGAGATAAACTGTGACTCGATCAGGTTACCGATCAGCATATACTGGCCGCCGCCGAGAAGCTTCGGAATAACGAAGCTTGAGATTGCCAGCAGGAATACCATCATAACACCATTCACCACACCCGGCATGGAAAGCTTCCAGGTTACTTTCCAGAAAGTCTGAAACGGATTGGCTCCAAGGTCATTAGCTGCCTCGATCAGTGACTTGTCCATTTTGCTTAAGGATGTGTGGATCGGAATGATCATAAATGGCATAAAGTTACATACCAGTCCCACGATAACAGAAAAATCTGTGTACATCATGGTGATCGGTGAAATGCCGAGAAGCTTCAGAAGACTGTTCATCAGTCCGTTATCTGAAAGGATATTCATCCATGCGTAAGTACGCAAAAGCATATTGATCCACATGGGGATCGTTACCATCAGGATCAGAAAGCTCTGCACCTTTTCGGAATATTTTGAAATAATATAGGCCAGAGGATATCCGCATACAAGGCAGATAACTGTCGTCACGATACCCAGACGAAAAGATTTCAGAATTACATTTAAATATGTAGCTTCCAGGAATTTTGCAAAATTCGCCCATGTAAAGTGCAGGGTCAGCACCTCATTTCCATCTGCGGTAAAGGCGTAGAGCACGATCAGGATCAGTGGCACTACGATCAGGATCAGAGACCAGATGATATATGGCTTGATCAGATGTTTGAACTGTTTCATTAGTATCCTCCCATTCTGCACATAACATGGATATCCTCCGGACCGAATTTCAGTCCTACCTCACGTCCCACTGCCGCATAGTCCGTAGTGTGTACCATGTATGTGCGAAGCTCCGTTTCGATCAGGATCTCATAATGCACGCCTTTGAACGTAATGTTCTTGACGATTCCACGGATCTTGGCCTGATCCGGTTCTACGATATCCAGATCCTCCGGGCGGAGAACTACCTCGATCGCTTCATTGTCCTCAAAGCCTTTATCTACGCATTCAAACTGGAAACCATCGAATTCCACGAGAAAATCTTTGATCATGGTTCCCTCAATGATATTGGATTCCCCGATGAAGCTTGCCACAAAACGGTTCCCCGGCTCATTATAGATGTCCGTCGGGTTTCCGATCTGCTGGATCTCACCATTGTTCATGACAACCACGGTATCGGACATGGAAAGTGCCTCCTCCTGGTCATGAGTGACATAGATAAATGTGATTCCAACCTCCTGCTGGATCTTTTTCAGTTCAAACTGCATCTGCTTACGGATCTTTGCATCCAGAGCACCAAGCGGCTCATCCAGAAGAAGGACTTTCGGCTCATTGACAAGTGCTCTCGCAATGGCAACTCGCTGCTGCTGGCCTCCGGAAAGAAGGGTGACATCTCTTTTTTCGAAGCCCTCCAGACCTACCATCTTCAGCATTCTTTTTACTTTCTGCTCGATCACGGATTTATCCACTTTTTTCAGGTTCAGGCCGAAACCGATATTGTCCATAACATTGAGATGCGGAAACAGTGCGTATTTCTGGAATACAGTGTTGATTTCTCGCTTATATGGAGGAAGCTTGGATATCTCAATACCGTTAAAAAGCACCTCTCCGCCGCTTGGCTCCTCAAAGCCTGCGATAATTCTTAAGGTTGTTGTTTTTCCACAGCCGCTGGGTCCCAGAAGCGTAAGGAATTCGTTTTCGTGGATGTCCAGATTGATACCACGAAGCACCTGCTGGTCATCAAAGTTTTTTGTGAGATTCTTTAACTCGATCAGTTTATTGCTCATCTCTTATTCCCCTTCCCGCGTTTTCCCAGGATCAGATACACAGCCAGCACAAGAAGGATCATTCCCAGCATGATCGTGCAAAGTGCATTAATCTCCGGCGTAACGCCTGTTTTCATCTGTGTGTAAACTTTTATCGGCAGCGTGGATACACGCGGACCGGTCACAAAAATGCTGATCACCACATCATCCATGGACATGGCGAAGGCCAGCAAAGAGCCGGATATAACAGCCGGCATGATCAGTGGCAGGGTAATGTCCCAAAACGCCCGAAACGAGCTGGCGCCAAGATCTCTGGCAGCCTCTTCCAGGGACGGGTCCATTCCCACAAGCCTTGCTTTCACTTCCATTAATATATAGGGCACACAGAAAACCGTATGTCCGATAAGAAGTGTCAGCATTCCAAATGGCAGATTCAGCATATAGAAAAATGCCATCAGTACCATTCCCAGAATAATTTCCGGGATCATCAGCGGAAGAATGGATATATATTCCATCACTCCCTTTGTTTTCCAGTGGATCCGGGACATTCCTACAGCCCCCAGTGTTCCGATCACTGCAGATACCCCGCAGCTCGCCACACCAAGGACCAGACTGTTTTTCAAAGCCTGGATCATATCCCGGTCACGAAACAGTTCCTGATACCATTTCAGCGAAAATCCTGTAAAATGTACCGGAAGCCGTGACTCGTTAAAAGAAAATACCACGACCACCCCAATGGGCAGATACATCAGAAAAAACAGAATGCCTAAGTATAATCCTGATAATTTAGAATTTTTTTTCATCCCATTCCCTCCAGTGCTTTTACATTGGTAACTTTTCTGTAAATAACGATCATCAGCGTAGTCAGTATCATCAGAACAACTGCCAGTGCCGCCGCAAACGGCCAGTTATTTCCTCTTGTCATCTGCTCCTGGATCAGGCTTCCCACCAGTACGATCTTATTTCCGCCAAGAATATCTGCGATAAAAAACAGTCCCATTGACGGAATAAAGGTCAGAATAATTCCCGACAGAAGTCCCGGCAGGGTCAGCCTAAACGTAACGCTCCAGAATGCCTGCCAGCTGCTGGCTCCCAGATCTCTGGCTGCCTCGATCAGTGACCAGTCCAGTTTTTCCGCACTGGAATACACGGACAATGCCATAAAAGGAAGCAGTACATAGATCATTCCGATCACGATAGCCGGATAACTGTACAGAATTTTCAGAGGTTCCTGAATAATTCCGATTTTCAGTAAAATATAATTCAGAAGGCCTTTTTTCTGAAGGATAATGATCCAGCCGTAAAGACGGATCAGCGAATTCACCCAGAACGGAAGCATCAGAAGAAGCATCGCCAGCTTCTTTTTTCCCTCGGAAAGCTTTGCCATAAAATACCCGAAAGGATATCCAATCAGACAGATGATCACTGTACTGGTGATGGCAAGCTTAAAAGAGCCTGTAAAAGTCTGCAGATATACCGGCTCCAGGATCTGCCTATAATTATCCAGGGTAAATTTCCAGTTTACGCCATAACCGCCATCTGCTGTGGAAAAGCTCAACGCAATTACATACAGAAGCGGCAGTGCAACAAAGATCAGCGTAAAAATATACAGTGGCAGGATCATCCATACGGAGCCTGCTTTTCGCTTACGCATTGATGCCTCCATGGGAACTACTGTGTCCCTCATCTGCATTCTGCTCCTCGCGGTCTACCAGCACAGCATCCTGGGGCTGAAAGCTTAAAAATACTTTTTCTCCTACATTTACATTCATGTCGATGCCGTAACGACTGGCTACAACATTCTGCTTTTCTGACATTTTCAGGACTACGCGGAGCTGACCACCTGCGAAGGTTTTTTCGGTGACTTCTGCCTGGAGGACGTGTATTCTCTGCGTCTGAATTTCAGAATATTTATTCAGATGAATGTTTTCGCTTCTTACTGCAAATGTGACTTTTTCTCCTGACTTCGGCGGATTTTTTTCTGAGGATATATCCACCAGTACTTCTCCGCTTTCGGTTTTTATTCTAATACAACGATTACTGCTGTCATTATTCGGCTCTTTTGCTACAACACCTTTAAGTATATTTGCATTTCCCACAAAAGTCGCAACGTAACTGGTCTTTGGATGATTGTAGATCTCATCCGGGGTTCCTATCTGCTCAAAACGTCCATGATTCATCACTGCAATGGTATCCGACATGTTAATTGCCTCTTCCTGGTCATGCGTGATATAGATAAAAGTGATTCCCAGCTTTTTCTGCAAATGCTTCAGCTCATGCTGCATAGCACGGCGCAGCTGCAGGTCCAGTGCTCCCAGCGGCTCATCCAGAAGAAGCACCTCCGGATTGTTGACCAGAGCTCTTGCAATGGCTACTCTCTGTCGCTGTCCTCCGGAAAGCTCAGAGGGTTTACGTTTCTCGAATCCGGAAAGCTGAACCAGCTCCAGTATTTCTTTTACCTTCTGGTTGATCTCTTTTTTAGGTGTTTTTTTCAGCTTCAGCCCGTAGCCTATATTATCAGCAACATTCATATGGGGAAAAAGTGCATAATTCTGGAACACGGTATTTACATTGCGCTGATTGGGTTCCAGAGATGTCACATCCTTTCCATTCAGAAAAACCTGCCCGGAATCCGGCTGTTCCAGCCCTGCTATAATACGCAAAGTCGTTGTCTTGCCACAGCCGGAAGAACCCAGCAATGTAACAAATTCACTTTTTCGGGCGGTAAGACAGATGCCTTCCAGGACGTCCTCCCCTTCCTGGAAGCTCTTTTTTATATTTTTCAGTTCTAATGAAATTTCGGACATTTATTTCTCCTTGTCTTTCTCTCTGTTACAATATCCTCTTCTTCCTGACACTTAACCAGGTAACTTCAAAACAATTTATTCAAATTACTCAGATACAGGCATCCTCTTCTCTATTTGGCTATTAACCTAATAGTACAAAATAGTTTATAGCTGCAAAGCAGTAGTTATTTGCTTAAATTTTCCCGAATGTATCTGCAATAACTTTCTCTATCAAATATCGGTTGGAATTCGCTGCATATTTTTTCTGCTTCCCGGGCGTGATCACAGAGAAGGTGATACGTTGTCAGTGCCAGCAGCTTCGCCGGTTTGATATATGCCAGTTCTTCGTCCACGATCCTGAAATCTGCACCGTGAAGCTTTCCCTCAAATCCTCCGAATGTGAAGTTCAGCACCGGAAAAAGGTGCGTCAGATCGCCCACATCTGTGCAGGCATTGTTGAAATCTTCCGGTTTTGAACAACGATAGGTTACTCCCAGAAGCTCTGCAGATCTTCTCATAGCTTCGTCTGCTTCTCTGTGAATGACCGGCATATAGCCCTGCAAAGGCTCCCTCTCGATCTTTCCGCCGAAAGCATAGGCAGCTCCGTCATAAGCCCGGTCCATTTTTTCCTGTGTGGCGCGAATTGCATCCAGGGAAGCTGCCCGGACCTTCGTCTCGATCACGGCTTCATCCGGCACTGCATTGATCACATCTCCCGCTTTCCGGATCACATTATGGAGACGTACATGATCTTCCTCACGAAATGTTTCGCGCATCAGGCCCATCATCTGAATCGCACTTGAAGTAATGCTTAAAGCATTTACTCCGTCCCAGGGATCAATTGCTGCATGGGCAGCTTTTCCCTTTACAGTCACACATTCCGCAGAAAAGCCATTGCAGGCTGCATTGCCCAGGTAAAAATCTTCTTCCACAGGCATCATATGCACGTGGGTTGTCAGAATAATATCAGAATCATCGAATTCTCCCAGACGGATCAGCTCACTTTTTCCGGAGGCCGGAAACCCGATTCCTTCTTTTCTAAGACACGTACGCTTGTCTGCATCAATGTATTCTTCCGCCGGAACGGCAAAAAAAGATACGGACCCAGACAGAGAGGCTTGAACCTCCTCATCGGCTAATGCCAATGCTGCGCCAATCATGGCTGCAATCTGTGCGTGGTGTCCGCATGCATGTGCTGTCCCGTTAACGGGATCAGCCATCGGATGCGACTTGCATCCAATGGCGTCAAGTTCTCCGACAATTGTAACGTTTGGTCCGTCCTGTTCCATCCATTCAGCGCGGACCCCTGTGCGTGCAAGTCCTCCATGTACGCGAAGTCCCAGCCCACGCAAAAAAGCCGCTACGTGTGCGGCTGTTCTCTCCTCATAAAACCCTGGTTCAGGATGGCTCTGTATATCCTTCGCAAAGGCTATGATCTCGTCTCTATGTTCATCTATCGTATGAATGATTTTTCCTTCTATGTGATTCATGTTGCACAACCTCCTTTTTCCGCAGGTTAAGCTATATGATATCATAAAATGTGTGGTTTGGAAATAGGTATTTTTTGAAGATAATTTTGGTATTATTTTTATTGTTTTTTGGGTACAAAAAAAGTGGCTTGAATTAGCCACTTTTTGTTGATTGTATATTCAAAACTACATACATGCTTTGTTGATGGTTAATCGTTAAATCAAGTTTTAACCTGCGTACCGATACTCCAGCGGTCATCTCATGACTTCGTCATTCAATGTCATTTGCTTCGCAAATGTCCAATTCAGCTAATGCTCATACGTCCACAAGCAAGTTTGCTCCCGTATGATCCTTATCTG
>OLNJ01000096.1_pt1 | contig 85828 bp, 78 predicted proteins | sample 1672191 | NCBI WGS metagenome assembly OLNJ01 (sample SAMEA3136657, study PRJEB25190) | human gut metagenome | biome: human gut; feature: human-associated habitat; material: faeces | place: Austria | collected 2013
AACTTTGAAACTGAAGCAGAAATATGGGAAAAATGCTGTATTAAAAGGTATGAATCTAGTAGAAGGAGCAACTGGCAAAGACAGAAACAATACTATTGGGGGACATAAAGCGTGAGTGAAATATATAATTAATTAAAAAAAACAGTATAGCTAATGATCAAAGAGCTGTTGATATTATTAAAATATATGCGATAATATTAAACGGTGATTATTGTGAGAGACAGAGAAATTATAGCAAGAAACTTAATTAATATTATAGACGTGAAAAACTGTCAGTATTTTAGTCAGTTTATGAATGATGATTTATATGACAAACTGTATGATTATCTTATAAAATTGAGTAGAGGAAATGACAAGGCGGTTGCTCATACAAAACTAATGATGGAAGAGTGCAGACCGATTATTGAAAAAATCGAAAAAGACGAACAGCTCTCTAATGATGAATTCAATTCTTTTATGGAAAAATTCAGAGTGTTTAAAAGGAAATATCTTATGTAAAAATACTTTTCCAACATCATAAATACCGTACAGCTGTTATAAAAAATGTTTTTTGGGGGATAAAAGAATGATTGAGATTTATGATCTAAACGATAAATTAATAACAAGAGTTAGTAATCAGGATCAGCTTGATGAGTTTATGGATGATAATGAATTTGAATATCCAGAAGTTATTATAAAAGAGAACGGTAAAAAGAGGAAATATACTTTTGAAGACAGTGAATTTGAGTCATCCAAAAGGGAGCTGTTGAAAAAATCAAAATATTTTCATATGAGCAGGATATGTGCTTTAGCAAATGTAGATTATTATTCATTTAACCTCTGGAAAAATAAAGGAATATTTGTTTTAACTCCTAAAGAAATAGATGCTTTATATGATGCAATAAGTCATGTATGTAAATGATGTAATACTGGACAATATTGAAGAGTGGCATAGGATGATTTGCCATTTTGATATAATTGTTAAAAAAAGCCAAGCTAAAAATTATTAAAGAAATAATCAGTATATATTATGAATTTTTTTATGAAATAGTAAAATTTATAGCGAAATATGTGTAGTGTACCTATTATGTTAGTTTAAAAGAGGTAAAATACAAAGACTTTCTATTTATATAATATATTAAGTCATGTAGAATACCTCATTTTAGGCTTATGATATATTATTGGAAATTTGTAAAATTAATAAATAACGAATGATAATGCCATATAAATTTATTGATATATAGTTCTTTTACTCTTTTGTATTAGTTATGTCTTTGTGTCAAATAAGAGTATGTTAATGTAAATGCTTTAATATAGTACGTTTATTTTTTTATCATAGAATAGTAGGCATTTACCAATAAATACACTCAGCTTTTCCTGTATTTTTATCTACATACGAATATATCTCTTCACCATCGTCGAAATATGCTGTGAAAATAATTTTAGAATATGTTTCAGTCATTGTAATTTCAGGAGTCTCTCCATTATTGAAGTCATATTTTCCTAAGCTCACCGTACTAGAAGCTGATAATGGTGTGATCAAAAATGTAGATGCTAAAATAAAACTTAGAGAAATAATTAATAATTTTTTCAATTTCATATATGTCACCATCCTTAAATTTGTAGATATTTTTATAGCATTATCTCTCACTAATATTGTATTCTACTTATTTATTATTTTCGATTTATATGATAAAAAACATTGGATTAATCAATTTTTTTGCGTTGACCGAATTTTTTCTTTGCTGCTATGTTGTTGAATATGAAATGTTAAGAAATATATAAATAAAATTTCCTTATTATATTGAAAAGCTTGTTTTAATATGCTAAAAAATACAATCTTTTAACCTATAGAAAAATAAAGGAATATTTGTATTTTTTATATAGCGATTCTAAACCTGTATTATATAATTCTTCTCCTTTACCTCCTATTGATTACGTGTGTGAAGCTATGAAAATAATGAAGAGGAAATAGTTTGTGCCTGGATAATGGAATTAGTTCAGGCGATATCTATTAAATAATTTTGTGTAAACTGATTCTCCAATGGTAGAATGAAATTAACTACCAAAGGAGGATTTTTATCATGAGTAAAAAAGATATAGTTAAATATATAATTGATGAGTATGGTGTTACATCACCTACTGATATAACTAATGCTTTAAAAGACTTATTAGGTGAAACATTACAAGATATGTTGAACTCTGAATTTGATGAACATATGGGATATGACAAGTATGATCAAAAAACAGATAAAACTAATTATCGTAATGGAACTTCCAAAAAAAACAGTTAAAACATCTCAAGGTGATGTTGATAACAAAATTATCAACTTATATGCCCGTGGTATGTCTACAAGAGATATCAGTGATACTGTTAAAGATATTTACGGTGTAGAAGTTAGTGCAGCTATGATAAGTAAAATAACAGATAAAATTATCCCTAAAGCTTTACAATGGCAAAACAGGCCATTAGATACTGTATATCCAATAGTCTTTATTGACTGTGTTCATTTTAATGTTAAAACAGATAATATGGTTACCAAAAAAGCTGCATATGTTGTTTTAGGAGTTAATGAGAATGGATATAAGGAAATATTTGGTATTTGGATCGGCGAAAACGAAACAGCTAAATTCTGGCTATCAGTACTAACTGATTTAAAGAATAGAGGAGTTAAGGATATATTGATTATTTGCAGTGATGGTCTTTCAGGTATTAAACAAGCAATTGAATCAGCATTCCCAAATACAGTACAACAAAGATGCATAGTTCATCTAATTAAAAATTCATGTAAATACTTGAGTTATAAAGACAGAAAAGAATTCTGTAAAGATCTAAGAACAGTATATACAGAATCTACAAGTGATAAAGCATTAGAAGCACTGGATAAGTGTAAAGGTAAATGGGGAGATAAATATCTGTATGCATTTAAGCCATGGGAAGAAAACTGGAATGAAGTTTGCAGTATGTTTAATTATGTTCCAGAACTAAGAAAAATCATGTATACAACGAATGCAATTGAAAGTTTAAATAGTGCATTTAGAAAGTTTACTAAAATAAGAACAGTATTCCCAACAGATGAAAGTTTATTTTATCTTGAGCTAAAGCATTGAGTCCAACTGCATATTTTAATTCTTTAAAGGTAGTTTCAATTCTCTATCTCGTCTTGTATATTTTTTTAATTTTTTCTAATGGAAATTCATCTCTATCTAAATTTGTGGTAATACATTCATAAGTATTATAACTATTAATTCTTAAAATACTTATAAAGCTTATCTTCAATGGCACCTGACTTCATACAGATAATGAACTTAATTAATTCATTAAAAGAAAGTTTTCTTTTTCTTGTAAAATCTAAATAAGGATTAAAAAGAAAATTTTTTTCTGTTCGAAAAGTGCTTTAAATATGATTCTGGATTTATCAATACTTCCGGAAAAGTTGATTTTTTAAATTATTATGCTAATCGAATCGATATGTAAAATAGCTATTGACTTAGGTTAAATTTTGCGAGAATTAATACGACTGGATCTAACTGGTCCTATTTCTTTAGAAATTATCGATTCAATATCAGGTGGATGTTTTCCACCTTTTTTAATTCTTGGATAATCCCTCAAAATTAAATTCTGCTCCACCTGCAAATTTTGCTCCATTATTAGATGAAGTCGCAACAAACTTAATTTGTGTTGCTGTTGTAGCTTCTTTTAAATTTACATAAATAGGATTTACTCCTTCATAAACAAAATTTCCTTTAGCAACTTGTTTCCATTCAGATGAATCAACTGCTAAATCATCACCAACAGGTCCATTATAAACCCATAATTCATATCCTTGAATATTTCCATTTGTCTCTTCACCTTGTTGTCTAGGTGTATAAGAAAATGCTTGAAATGTTTCTTCACCTTTTAAATTAATTACAACGTTATGAGGATATTCTTGGTCACCAGTTCCCCCACCATAATTAGTATGCCAAATTGAATTAACATCACCGTCTAATAAATTTTGTGCTGGTCCATCACTTGGTCCTGATGGGTTATGAAAACTATCAGCTGTCGCTGTCCAACCATTACGATTAAGTGCCGGTACAACTGGAGCATCTTTTTGCTCTTTAGTTGTTTTAATAATAAATTCTTCGCTGCCTGTCGCTGGTTCAAACGTTGTTTTAGCACGTTTATTTTCAATACTAGTAGTTTTTAATTTATTATCTACTGTTGAAAATTCCCTTTCAATATACTCGTTTCCAATTGTTACAATGTTATTTGAATTAGTTACTTCAATATCAGAAGCTGCTAATGCATCTAACTTATTTGTATTCATTGGAACACAAGATAAGTAAGAGCTAAAACTAATGAACCTTTTAAAATTTTTTTCATTTTTCTTTCCTCTTTATCTTTTCTTAATGTATGTTTATATTTTTAGTTAAACTACTGGTGATTTAGTTCATATTAAAAATACATTAGATATTCTAGCATATTATTTATTTTAATTATTTCTGTAAATTAGTAATCATTTTGTATAAAAATGGCTATAAATATGTTGCAGGCTTAAAAATATGTAAATTTGCTGTATTAAAAAGGATAAAATTTATGTTAATTAAATAAAATATCTGTCTGGTTTGACGTTTTGTCAAATAATAGTTTGTAAGTGGCAGATTTGTAGGTTTCCAAACGAATTGAATTTCCTTATATCCAGTGGACTTAGTCTTTGTTAAATGTTAACATGGTTTATTTTAAAGTCTAATTTGCTATTTTAAAATAATTTTATCAAAGTAAATATTTAGTAAAGGTTATATAAAAGAAAATTAAGGAAAAAATTACTTAGTATTAACATACTTTGTTGATGATTTTGTTATATTACCTTTGTAATACTAGGAGGACGAAAAAATGACGAAGGAAAAATCAAATAAAGTAATTAAAGCCACAATGGCAACCTTGGTGACAACTCTTGTTGTAGGTAGTAATAGTGCTATTTCATTACAAGCAGTTAATAATGATAATAGTGACACAGCTATCTTAAATGAAAATAGTGTTACATCACCAATTATTATTAGTGAAATAGTTGCTGATAGCCACCAGAGTGATATGACAACAACTAGTGGTAGAGATGCATTTGAGTATTTTGAATTGTATAATACTAGTAATCAAAGTATTAATTTAGATGATTATCAAGTATTATATGATAATGGTAGTACTATTAGTGAGTGGAATTTACCTGCTAATACAATTTTACCAGCTAATGAAGCTTTGATTGTTTGGATTCAAAATGAAGAAAGTAAAGATTTAGATTTAGCTTTGTTTAGAGAATATTATAATTTGTCAGCTGATGAAGGACAAATTGTTAAAACTGAAAATATTGTTAGTGGTTTTTCTAATAGTGGTCAAAGAGAACTGCGAGTTACAGTAAAAAATACTAAACAAATTTTAAGTTCAGTTATTTATAATGATGAAGATGTTAAAGTACAAACAAAAAAAGGAATTAACTTTATTTACAATTCTGGTAGAATTCAAGAAAGTACTTTTAGTTATGACTTGGATCCTACACCAGGTAGTTTGATTGAACAACAAAAATTAGAAAGTAAGTATCAATTTGTAACAGTAAGCGATGGAATTGTTACCATTAATACTGTTCAAGAAATCAATGCCGGCGAAGCTTTGGTTGTAAAAGCTACGACTAATTTACCAGGAGTTATTTTAAAAGCAACTTTAAAGGTAAATGATAAAGAATATGATATGACATATGATAGTGACGGTAATTATGTTTATAGTGTCCCTGCTAGCGAAATTAGTAATGAGGATCTTTTAAATATTACTGCTACTTTTAATGATGGTATTAATGAAATTACTAGTGCAACTCAAACAGTTACTGTTAATGAAGGGGCGGTTGAATTTGCTTCACCATTGTTGATTAGTGAATTATCACCAAATAGTACTAATGTTTCTGGTAGTGATGCGTATGAATATTTACAGATTTTTAATGTTAGTGACCAAAGTGTAGCTGTAAATAATTACCAGCTTGTTTATGTTAATGGTAATAAAGAAACAGTTTGGAAATTAGATGATGATATTGTCTTAGATGCTAAAGAAGTATTAACAGTTTGGGTTGTTAATGAGACAGTAGAACAAACTGGCTTAACAGTTGCAGATTTTAATAATAATTATGGTACTAATTTTGTCGCTGGTGATAATTTTACAACTATTCATAGTGATGGAATGAGCAATAGTGGTACTCGTGGATTTAAAATTATCACTAATACTAATCAAGAATTAACATCGGTTAATTATACTGCTAGTGATTCTAGTAATGGTAAAATCGACACAGATGAAGCTATTTATTATAATTACACTTCAAATTCCGGAGTGCCAGTTTATGATAATGAAGTAACATTAGGAAAATTAAATAGTCAACAATTAATTACGGGGCGCTATATAACACCAGCGATTGTAGAAAACCCTGAAGTAGAAGTTGGGGCAGATAGTTTTGTAAGTGCAAATAGCAATTTCACTGTCAGTGTAGAAAATACTAATCTTACAAACACAATTATTGATGCTAAGTTAAATTTATATCAGGATGGAAATGTAGTAGCCAGCTATGATTTATTATATACTGATGGGATTTTAAAGGTAGATGTACCTGCTCAAGATTTAGCTGCTTATTCAAATTTAACATATGATGTTACTATTACTGATGGTTTTAATAAGGTGACTTCTGTTAAGAAAACTGTAGTAATCGAACAGCCAGGAATGATTGATCAAAGTAAGGTTGCCCCCTTGGTTATTAGTGAAATTATGCCTGATAGTTCTAATGTCGGTGGCAGTGATGGTTATGAATTCATTGAAATTTATAATAATTCAAATTTGGATATTAATTTAAAAGATTATAAATTGTATTATAATTATCCTGATCAAGGTGTAGATGGTGATGTTATCTGGTATGAAACTAATGAGGATAAAATTATCAAATCACATGATACATTAGTTTTTTGGATTAAAAATGGTACTAATGATGATTTACAAATTAGTGATTTTAACAATAAGTTTAATACTAATCTAGATAGTGATCATTTAATTTCGATTTATAATGCTGGAATGGCAAATGGTTCGGCTCGTGGGTTAAAAATAACTTCTAATATTAAAGATGTTTTAGATTATGTTTTATATAATATGGATGGTGTTGATGATACTGCAGCTGATAAATCAATTGTATATCAAAATAGATATGATGGTTCAACTTTTACTAGTACGCTAATCGATAATAGCGCTGAACCAACACCAGGAACAGTAACTGAAAAACCTATGTATGAGGCTGTTTTACCAGAAACTGTTTCTTTGATAGAATACAAAGATCAAACACCAGCTAATTTTAATGAAGCTAACGATTTAACTTTCTCGCTTGATGCTAAATCTAACGATACAACAATTAAGAGTGTTTACTTGTATTTAAAAGATAATAATAGCGAAGATTTTGAAGTTTATAATTTATTACGTAATTCTGGTGATAATTTTTCAAAAACATTACCAGCAGTAGATTTATATAATAAATCATCATATACATATTATTTTGCTATTAGCGATGGTTATCAACAAATAACAACACCAGTTAGCACAGTTAATAATGAAAAACCAGTTTCTACTGGCGATCAAATTAATATTAGCGAAGGTGCGATTATTAACCAAACTGAACAAATTATTGGTACCGCTAATAATTTGATAATTGATGATCAGGATGTAACTGATAAAGCAGTCAAATCAATTAACGGAAACGCACGAATTGTTTTTGATACTACTCAAACAGATGTTTTCTTTAAAAATGCAGTTGCAATTGGAAATGATGTAATTGGCGTTTTCAATGAAGGTACTTATAGTGACTGGCGGACATATGCTTATGATATTAATGCTAGCTGTTTTGACAGTGATTCAAAAACAATTACTATTGCTTTCCATGCTGGTAATAAAGCTAATGCTTTAGAACACAATGTTGAAAATAACGATGACTTTACTATAAAGAATATTAGATTAACATTACCAGATGGTACAACTTTAAGAGCTGGTCAGTATAGTGCTGTTTATGGTCTAGGAGCAGTTGAACATACTGAAGATAACTGGAAACCAGATAGTCCAGTTGAAGTTAATGATATTACCCCTGAAAAAGAAATTAGTATGGGTGATGGTACAAGCAAAGTTGAAATTTTATATGCTACTTTCACATTAGATGATCAAAACTTTAATGCTTTACGTTATGATCTTGATACAACTGCGTTAGAAGATGGTACTCATAGTGTAACAAGTGGTAGCAAGACGGTATCATTTGTTAGTGATAATACCGCACCAGTTATTGAAACTAATATGGTTGAAGGTCAAATTTATCATAATGGAACTATTGAAGGTAGTGCCCAAGATGCTATTTGTGATACGAGTACTTTAATTGCTGCTCTTGATGGGGAAGGAATTGAATTGCCTTATGATTTCCGTTCATTAGAAATGGAGCCAGGTAATCATCAATTAGTATTAACAGCTTCAGATATGATTGGAAATGTTACTAGTAAGGTAATAAATTTTGTAACACCAGAAGAAAATGCAGCAATTAATGGGGAAATAACACCAGTAAGTGGGACAACTGTTAATGGTGATCCAACATTTAAAGTTACTGTAAGTGATAGTACTGATGATTTAATGCAGGTTGCTTTCAAACGTGGTGAACGTTATCTATTAGGTGATGCTAATATTACTTCATCTAGTGGTATTAGTCAGATTGCCGGTAATAATACTCAGGATTTCAGTGGTGATTCTGGTGATGGATTCCCTTATCAACAGTTTGATGTTAAAGTAACTGGTGATATAAGTGATGATGCAACTGTTAAGATTGATTGGAAAGGTAAATCTAATAATCAAAAGACTTTTATGTATGCTTATAACTATGCAACTAATACTTTTGATAAATTAGATACGGTTATGGAAATTGATGGTGAAACCATGAAATTAACCGGTGAAGTAATATTAAAAGATCACTTACTTGATCAAACAATCAAAATTATGGTTCAAAATGGTGAAGGATATACCCCTGATCAATATAGAGAAGATTTTACTGGTGCAATGTCTAATCCAGCAGATACACCAAGAGAAAACTATGATTTTACATTTGCTGTTGAAAGTGATACTCAATATTATAATGAAGACTTTGATGGCAATCCAGATCAAGATGTTGATGGAAACTATCAATATCAATTAGATATTCATAATTGGTTATTAGCTAATCGTGAACGGATGAATATTCAGTATTTATTCCATGATGGTGATATTATTGATGATGAAGATCAAGTGCAAGAATGGATCAATGCTGATAATGCTTATAAAATGCTTGATGATGCTAATATGCCTTATGGTGTTTTAGCTGGTAACCATGACGTTGGTCATTTAAGTGGTGATTATACTTCTTTCTCCAAATACTTTGGTGAAGATCGTTATAATCAAAACCCATGGTATGGTGAAAGTTATCAAGACAATCGTGGACATTATGATTTAATTACTGTTGATGGCATTGACTTTATCATGGTATATATGGGGTGGGGTATTGGTAATCAAGAAATTCAATGGATGAATGATGTTTTAGCTCAGTATCCAGAAAGAAAAGCAATTTTGAATTTCCATGAATACCTATTAGCTAGTGGTGGTTTAGGTGAAGAACCACAAAGAATTTATAATGAAGTCGTAGCTGTTAATCCTAATGTTTGTATGGTTTTATCTGGTCATTATCATAATGCTCAAACAGTAGTATCGCAGTTTGATGATAATCATGATGGTGTTAATGATCGTAATGTTTATCAAATGTTATTTGATTATCAAGGTTTAGCTCAAGGTGGTATGGGTTATATGCGTTTGATGCATTTTGATAATACAAATGGACAAATAATTATTAGAACATATTCACCTTCATTAGATGATTATAATGCTAAAGATGAAAGTAATATTGGTGATGTAGCTGATATTAATGGTGAAGAAGAATTTGTAATTAATTATAGCGATTTAGGAATTACACCAGTTCAAAAACAAATTGAAACAACAAATTTAGATGTTAATATTTATACTGATGATACTTTTGGTACAGTTAATGATGTAAGAAGTAATCAAGAAATCAGCTATACATTAGAAAATGCTCCTCATGGATTATTTGGTTGGTATGTTGAAATTAGTGATACTAATGGTGGTTTAACAAGATCAAATGTTAATTATGTTAATATTGATAAACAAAATATTAAACCAACAATAGTATTACCTGATGATGAATTTAATAAGATTGCTGTAGGAACAGATTTTGATCCATTGAAAGATGTTAAAGCTTTTGACAGTCAAGGCAATGATTTGACTAGTCAGATTGTTGTATTAGGTAGTGTCGATGTTGATAAAGCTGGTAGATACGAATTGACATATCAAGTAACTGATTGCTTTAACAATGTTGCTATTGTAACTAGAGTAGTAGAAGTTGTTGAAAATGATGACGATCAAGATATCAATGTTCAACCAGGAAACGATAGTAGTGTAAATGGAAATAATAGTACTACTAGTTCATCTGCCAATGCACCACTTACCGGTGATCTTGCTAATAGTAATTATTTAACATTAGCAGTTGTAAGCTTAATGACTTTTATAATAATGATCAAAAAATATTTAAAAAATCTAAAAAATATTCATAAATAATGAATTAAATTACATAGAAATAGAGAGTGTAATATAAACTGTGTAAGTCAGTAGCGTACGGATTGACTTCACAGTTTTTATTGTGAAACAAAAACCACGTGCTATTGAAGTGAACCCAGAAAATTGGAAACTTTAAAAACCTATTGTAATTGACTTATTTAACTGTCATGAACCTTTCTTCTTTCCTAATAATTCTGATGGTTTTGATTCTTTTATCAAAGCTGTTAAAAAATTTAAATCACCTAGACATATTGTAGGCTTAGAAGCCATCGGTCATTACGGTGACAACCTTATCAGCTTTCTAATCAAACAAGATTATGAGGTTGCTTTAATTAATCCATTAACCACTGATGCCAAGCGCAAGTCTAAAATCCGCAAGACTAAGAATGATAAAAAAGATACTTTTCTTATCTGTTCAGTACTCTTTGACAGAGACTATACTAAAGTCACTCAGCATAAACTCGATATGAAACAGGTTCGAGAATTAACCCGTTATCACTCTTCAATTACTGAAGATATCAATCAAAAGAAAAACCGTCTTCAAAAGTGTATCGATATCGTTATACCCGAGTTTAATTCATGGTTTAAAACCAAGTATTCCAAAACTTATATGGCTGTTTTAAAAGAATTTGGAAGTTCTTATAATTTAGCCAAAGCTAATCTTACTCATCTCAAAAACGTTCTAAACCCTAAAAACAAGGGGTATCATGTAGAGATAGATGCATCATCTCTTCGTGATAATGCAAAGAAATCTATTGGCGAAAATAACGAAGTTATTGCTCTTGAAATTAAGATGCTTATTGAAAATATTGAACTCTTAACCAGTCAGCTTAAAACTATAGACAAAAAAATAGAAGAATTAGATGCTAAACTAGATTCTCTTATCTTCTCGATTCCCGGCATTGGGATTTATACGGGAATGTCTATTTTAAGCGAGATTGGTGATATCCATAACTTCAGCTCTGCTGTCAAAGTCATGGGATTTGCAGGTGTAGACCCCGGTACTTATCAGTCCGGTGAATACAGCGCTCCTCAAACAGCATTGTCTAAACGTGGTTCGCGCTACCTAAGAAAAAATCTATATCAGTGCATTCTTACAGTATGCAAATACAATCTCACTTTCAATAAGTATTATAAACTAAAACGGTCACAAGGTAAATCCCATAGATGCGCCCAGGGCCATTCAGTACGAAAACTTATAAGAGTAATCTATAAATTATTGTCTGAAAACATACCATTTGATGAAAGACAGCTGATTTAAAAATATTTAACTTAATATTTTTAAAATTCTGCATAAAGCAGTAGTTTTCAGTGTACACAAAATTCACTTTTCAAAGAACTAAAAAATATTTCAGCTAATTATCAAAAATCACTTGATTTATATATAGTTAGCTTTCCTGTAAAAATTCTACTTCTCCATTCAGTATATTTTTTGTATTAGGTATCTGCAACCACGCTCTTTCAAGTTCATCATTGCAATATTCTCTCACTTTATCTGGCAGGCTTTCCCAGATTTCTTTAAATTGAAGTGATTGAGATAATCTCCACTCAGCTACATCTTCTCCTCCGTATTGACCATACTGATATTGATCGCATGCATCAAAATGTTTGTGAAATGCAATATTTTCAACACAATTAACTATCGCTTCTTTTACTTTAATGTTTTGTAATTCTTCATTTGATAACTGACCTAAAATATGATATGGAATATTTACATTCATAGTGGTTAAACGTATAATTATTTCTTCGATTGAAAAATTGGCATTACTTGAAAATTCATTCAGATAGTCGAGTATTTTATTCCCCTCGTTATATTTATCATTTAGAAACAGGTATAAGTTATCGTCTAAGTCATTATTGCCACTTAACTTAAAACTGTGAAAACTTATATCAGTATATGGTTCAGCATATAGATCCCCAAATCTGTCACCTCCAGGATAATTAATAATCAATTCCGTTTGATTTGTTAGATGAATAATATCTCGATGATCATAATAAAAATCGTTTCTTTCATCAATGTTTTGCAACTAAACTCATTTTCAGGAAATTCAATTTTAATGTATGATATTACATCGTGTATTTTTAGTTGTTTTGTTTTTTCGATAAGATTTTCAATTTTAGTTTTGATTAATTTATTTTCCATATTTTTTCTCCTTGTTATAATCCTAAATCATAATCATTTTCTAATTTCTCATATCCGACAATACTTTCATTAGAATATGTAATACGATTGATATCAATTATAGTAGCTTCTTTATTCAGCTGTTCTTCTATATTTTTTTTCATTAGATTAAAATTTTCTTTTGCTAAATTTCTTTTTTCTTGTGAGGTATTTTATATATTTTCAACTCCTTCAATAACGATTGCATTTCTAGACATATTCAATGCAGCCACGGCTAAATTACTGCTTCCAGCAAACTGATCAAGAATAATTTCATATGGAAGCGATATATAACCGATTATTTCCTCTAGCAACTCGACAGGTTTTTCAGCCTGATGCACTCTCTTAGTTATACTTTTTGGTTGATAGTTAAACTGCGAAGGAAGCATACCTGATGTTCCGCTCATGTAATGAACAATTAAATTATTTAAAATTGAAATCAGCATATTCATATTTAAATTCATTAATAATGAATAATGAAATAGATGAAGAACAACTACAGGTAATGCATAAAATATTGAATAAGGAAGTAATAGCCAAGGAGGAAAATAACAGACTTTATAATGTAAAGGTAGCAGCATTTTCTTTCTTAAGAAAAGTTGACGATTATGATTTTAATTTTCAGCCAGGCATAAAAGAAGAAAAAATAAGATCGATTATTGAATCGGATTTTTATGAAAACGCAACAAATGTTGTTTTTATAGGTAATCCAGGTACGGGGAAAACGCACTTAGCAATAGCAATTGCATATACAGTAGCCATTAGACGTAATAGTGTATATTTTATTAAATTTAATAAATTAATCAATATTCTAAGACAGGCAAATTTCAAGAGTTATAACTTCGTTGTTCACCAATGGATTTCTTTGCATTGGCACGAAGAGATGATGTGTCTGTATCCCCATGGTTTCCACTGCTTTTAGGCTTTAGAAGATGAGTGAGAATGGCACCGGCTAAATTATAAGAACTTCCAAATTCTTTTAAAACAGCCGTATAAGCTTTGGAATATTTGGTTCTAAACCAAGTATTGGACTCAGGAATAACGATATCAATACATTTTTGAAGTTACCTTTTCTTTTGATTGATATCTTCAGTAACAGAAGCATGATGACGAGTTAATTCACGAGCTTGTTTCATATCGAGCTTACGCTGAGCGATTCTAGTATAATCTCTATCAAAGAATACTGAACAAATAAGAAAAGTCTCTTTTTTATCATTGTTAGTCTTTCTTATTTTGCTTTTGCGCTTGGCATCAGTTATTTATCAACTTGAAAAATTTGGTCGCTCGCATATCAAAGCATCTTAGGTTCTTTTCTATAAATATCTTCTTTTTGAGCACATGTATAGATGCTCTATTTGTCATACAATTTTAAAGGTTCAAATATATCTGAAATGCAATTATGTGATTCATTCAATAATTAGCATTTTTAGACTTTACTTTTAATGGTTATTGAAACTGGAATAAACATTAAATATGTTTGTATCCCAGCTACCCTTATCGCATTAGACTGTTCTCGAAAAGTGGGCTGTCACGATTCTTTGAAGAGATTGATTCTTATCAACAAATATATTCGGAAATTCAGCAATAGTATCAAAAACAAGAGAATTCTTAAGCAATCATTAGTTTGCGTATAACTGGAGAGAGTGCGGCTATTCAAATAAAAAATTATATTGAGTCACATTCGTATTTAGAAAATACGGATATAATTCTATTAGTGATTTCTGATCATGAATACTTGCTAAGAAAAGTAAATCAAATACAAAAAAACAAAGGATTGTGTGTGAGGTAGGGACTTATAATCAAGAATTATGGGGACAGCAACACAAACGCTATCTGAAAGAATATAAAAATGTAACTTACACAACGCTCTTGATAAGTGGCAAATTGAACAGCTATTTTGCTGACATCAACAAACAGGCACTGGAACGTTTAGAAACATTTATCGAACAAATGAAACAGGCGCAAGGTGTAACAGAGCAGTTAAAAGCTGAAAATGCTTTTGAATGGATTGGAAGAATGAATAACATTCGAGCTTGTGCTGTGGAGATTGTGAACACGGAAATCATTTACGCATAAGGCAAAGCGACAGGGAGAAATCACTGCCGCTTTGTCTTTAGGAAAACGTGAAAGTTAGAAATATTTCACTTACCTTATTGACATTCATAAGTTAAGGCGATATATTTATAACATCTCAAGTGCGAAATATATAACATGAGAGGAGCCTAATATGAATAAAAAAGTATCTTTAAAAGAAATTGTCGGAACTAAAATTGTTTATGCCATCATTCTTACATCCTACTATTGGATGTGGGCAAGAACCGATTGGGAAGACTGGTATTTAACAGCACAGTATGTACTTGGCTGTGTTCTCATTGCTTTTTTCTTGTTTCAGTATGTGAGAATTAAGAATTACAAGAAAGAAGGCGTTGATGAAATGGCAGAACAAAACTTGAAACGATGTGACTCAATTTGTTTAAAAATTTTTGTTGGTGTAATGGTTGTAGTTGCTTTTGGTGCTGCCATTCTCGGTCATGCAAATGCCGTCAATACAGGATTTATTGGGTGGACAATTGTTTTGTCAATTTTGGTTTTATCTATTATTAGAACAGTGATGTTTGTGGTTATGGATAGCAAGGGGGTGTAATATGGCTCTCATTACAAAAATCAAAGAATACCGAGAAAAGGCAGGATATAAACAAAGTGAACTCGCTGAGATGGTTGGTGCAAGGAGAGAAACCATTGTTCACCTTGAAAATGGCAGATATAATCCTTCCTTAAAGTTAGCTATGGATATAGCGAAAATATTCAATGTGGCTGTCGAAGAATTGTTTGAATTTGTAGATAGCGAAAATTAAAGAGGTTTTTTATAAAGAAGCAGTAAATGCTGTCATAAAACTATGTAATCCGCCGTGTATGGGTAAAACCATAGCGGCGGTTTTTCTTGAGAGTGTAAATAATGGAAAGCCAAATCCTCATTATGAGTTTTTTTATTCTCTATATTTGAAATCTGTCTATATAATTCGTTAATGCTGATATTCATATCTATGAGTGCTTTGTATATATCTTCAAGTATATGAATATGTAGTTATTCACTGCCTCTTATATGTGGTCTTCTACCATTATAATCATTGTGTTTTTATATATTAAAATATTTGCCCATATCTTTATGGATTTTTCATAATTGATGCAATACATGACTTTTGTCCAATTTTTATATCTATTACTTGATGTTTTAAGAAGTTTATCTTTTTCTTGGTCATTATCTCATAATCAGTTCTAAAACCAATTAATTCATGTATTTATGTATACATATTTAAAAAATGCATAAAATATATTGATATGTATAGAAAAAAGAGTATAATATAATTTATATCAATTTGGATTGTGACTTTAAGCAGGCAAGACCAAATGTAATATAGATACATTTTTTAAGTGTGTCTATATTACATTCGGTCTTTTTTGTTGGAAAGTTGAGGTGAAATGGAAAAATACGTAATCAGGTGTAATCATGTATTGAAAAACAAATAAAGGAAGGGAAACTATGAAAGGAAAGACAGTTAATAAAACTTTATGTGGGGCTTTAACAGCAATAATGCTTATTTCGTTATTAATGATGCCTCAAGCAGTTAACGCATTAGAACCTACAAACTTATGCTTAGGAAAAACAGCAACAGCGACTGCACAATACAACGATACAACTCGTTCTGCAGCAATGGCAATTGATGGAAATTTAGAAACATGGTGGTCAACAGATGGTTATAAACCAGCTCAATCAATTACAGTTGATTTAAAAGACAAAACAGAATTTAATAAGTTTATGATTTATTATGAAGTTGGACAAAAAATGAAATCATTTAAGATTGAAGGATCTAATGATAATCAAAACTTCACATTATTACATGAAGATGCAAAAGCAGATGGTTTTACAAGTGATCACAGTGTTGTTTTAGGTGAAAAAGTATCTTATAGATATGTTAAATTAACAGTTAAAGAAGTTATTGGTGCTTATCAAAATGTAACAATTAGAGAATTCCAAATCTATAACGTCAATGAAACAGAAAAAAATGTAAACTTAGCTTTAAATAAACCAGTTACTGCTTCAGCAAACCATGGAGCTAATTTAGATAAAGCTAACTTAACAGATGGTAAAGAAAGTACACGTTGGTCTACTGAAATGGGACCAGTTCAATGGGCTTATGTAGATTTAGGAAAAACTGAATCAATGAATACATTCCGTGTTATTTGGGAAAGCGATACAGTTTATGCAAGCGCATATAAAATTTATGTATCTGATGATAAAGATAACTTTGGTAATGCTGTTGTAACAAGAACAGACAATACAAAAAAAGATGTTACAGAAATGATTTCTGAACCTGTATCAGGTCGTTATGTAAAAATTGAAGTTACTAAACAATTTGGATATCCTTCAGTATCTGCACGTGAATTTGAAGTATCTTTAACAGAGCATAAAGTTCAAGATCCTACTGCAAACGTTGCATTAAAAAAACCTGGATATGCAAGTTCAGAAGAAGATCCTAGTGTAGAGGCATCTAATGCTTTCGATGGAAATGCATCAGCTAGAGATTCTCGTTGGGGAAGTGATATTGGAAATGGTCCTCATTGGATTTATACAGATTTAGGTGAAAAATATACTGTGAAAACTATAAAAGTTTTCTGGGAAAATAGAAAGGCAACAAGTTATGAACTTCAAGTTGCTGATGAATTATCATCACCTATGAGTGATTCTGACTGGACTACAGTAAAATCATCGACTTCAAGACCTAAAAATAAAAATGAACGTATTGTATTAGATGAAGCTGTTGAGGCAAGATATGTACGTTTAAAAATTAATTCATTCACAGCAGATGATCCTGATGGTGGAGTTACATGGAATACAATTTCTATTTATGAAATGGAGGTTTATGGTGGTGAATTAAAAGAAGATAGTTCTGAAATTGGTGATAAAATCACTATTGATGATGTTAAACCTGGAGATACTCATTTAAAAGTGAATATTCCAAGTAGTGAAGATTATGATATTACTTATAATGGAACTGATTATGAACAAGTTGTAGATACAGATTATAGAATTTATCAACCAATCGTTGATACAGAAGTATCTGTTTCATTTAAATTGGTTGATAAGAAAACAAAAGACTATACTTTTAAAGAAATCAGAAAAACAATTCCTGGAAAATATTCTAAAGAAGAAGGAGATAATGCTTCACCAGTAGTATTACCTGAACTTAGAGAATGGAAAGGATTTACTGGTAAGTATACTATCCAATCATCAAGTAAAGTTGTTTATAAAGATAGTAGTTTAAAGAAAACTGCCCAAGCTTTAGCTGATGATTATAAAGAAATGACTGGTAGGTCATTAAAAGTTGTTCAAGGAACTAAAGAAGATGTAAAAGCTGGAGATATTTATTTTGCATTAACTACTGATGAATCTAAAGGTTTACAAGATGAAGGTAACATCATTGAAATTCAAGATTCTATTAGTGTTGAAGCATTTACAACAACTGGTGCTTTCTGGGCAACTCGTACTATTTTACAATCTTTAAAACAAGGCGGTAATGAATATATTAATAAAGGTATCGCAAGAGATTATCCTTTATATAAAGTTAGAGGATTTATTTTAGATGTTGGTCGTAAAACATTTACAATGGATTACTTAAAACAATTAACTAAAGAAATGTCATGGTATAAGATGAATGACTTACAAATTCATTTAAATGACAACTTAATTCCTTTAGAAGATTATACTAAACATGATAAAAATGTTTTTGATGCTTATTCTGCATTCCGTCTTGAATCTGATGTTAAAGAAGGTGGAAATGGTGGTTTAAATAAAGCTGATTTAACTGCTAAAGATGTTTGGTATACAAAAGAAGAATTTAAAAACTATATTAAAGAATCTAGAGATTATGGTGTAAATATCGTACCTGAAATTGATACACCAGCACATTCATTAGCTCTTACTAAAGTTAGACCTGATTTAAGACATGGTACTAGCGGTAGACAAAATGATCACTTAAACTTAACTACAAAATATGATGAATCAGTAGAATTCGTACAAGGAATCTTTGATGAATATATGAAAGGTCAAGATCCAGTATTTGATGCTCAAACAACAGTACATGTTGGTGCTGATGAATACAGTGCAGATGGTACTGCATACCGTAAATTCTGTAATGATATGTTAAAATATGTTCAAGATACAGGTAGAACTGCTCGGATTTGGGGAAGTTTATCATCTATCAAAGGTGATGTTGAAGTTACAAGCAAAGATGTTCAAATGAACTTATGGAACTTTGGTTGGGCAAATATGGATAAGATGTATGAAGAAGGTTTCGATTTAATTAACTGTAATGATGGAAACTACTACATCGTACCAGCTGCTGGATATTACTATGATTATTTAAATAATGGAACAATGTATAATTTAAATATCAATACTATCGGTGGTGTTACTGTACCTGCAGGTGATAAACAAATGATAGGTGGAGCCTTCGCAGTATGGAATGATATGACTGACTACTTAGAAAATGGTATGAGTGAATATGATATTTATGATCGTATTGTAAAAGGATTACCATTATTTGCTGCTAAATTATGGGGTAAACAATCTTTAGATTTAGCTGGTGCTGAAAGTGTCGCTAAACAATTAGGAGATGCTCCAGGAACAAACTTCGGTTATGATGTAGAAAATAAAGATGGTGTTATTTTACATGAAACATTTAATACTTTAAAAAATGCAGAAGTTAAAACTGTTGATGGTAAACAAGCTTTACAATTAACTGGTAAAGAAAGTTATGTAACAACTGATTTGGAAACTGCTGGTTTAGGTAATGATTTACGTGTTAAAGTAAAAAGAACAAGTGCTTCTATTGATGAACAAATTTTATTTGAATCAGATTATGGAAGTATCAAAGCTGTACAAAAGGATACAGGTAAAGTTGGTTTCTCTAGAGAAAACCATGATTACTCATTTAATTACATCTTACCAGTAAATGAATGGGTTGAATTAGAATTCAAAAATAGAAAAGATGTTACTGAATTATATGTTAATGGAAAATTAGTATCAACTATTGATCCAGCTAAAGATAAAACATCTAATGAAATGGCTGATTTAACTGGAAACTATAAACCATTACATGCAACTACAATGTTACCACTTGCTAGAATTGGTAGTGAAACAAATGCATTTGTTGGATATGTTGATGATGTACGTGTTGGTGTAAATGATACTTATAATTCTACTATGGAATTAGATAACGCTTTAGTTATTGCTTCTAAATTAGTAGATAAAAATCCAAATTTACAATCATTAATTAATAATGGACAAGCAGTATTAAATAAATTTAATCCTACTCAAGAAGAAATCACTAATGCTTTAAATGCCTTAAATAATGCATTAAAAGATGTAGAATATACAAAAGCTAATTATTCAAGAGTAGAAAAATACTTAAAATTAATTGATGAAACTGCATTAAGTAACTATACAGATGATAGTGTAGCTATGTTACAAGCTGCAATCAACAATGTTAAATATGGTTTGCCTGTATCTATGCAAGATACAGTAGATGGATATGAATTAGCTTTAGCTAATGCATTAGCTTCATTAAAATTATCTAATGCAACTAATGTAAACTTCATTGATTCATCATTAATTACTGGTAAATCACCATCTCAAGATGCATCAAGTAGTATTGATAAAGCATTAGATGGAAATCCAGGAACTATGTTCCATTCACCATGGAATGATACAACAACTAAACATATCTTAGAATTTAACTTTAAAAACACTTCAAGTGTAAGTGGAATTTCATATTTACCAAGACAAACAGGTTCTAATGGTATCTTAACTAAATATGCAATTACTGCTAAAAAAGCAGGTTCTAATGAATGGACACAAATTGCAACTGGAAATCTTAAAAATGATGCAACTGAAAAACAAATCATCTTTGATCAAGCTTATGATGTTGATGGAATAAGAATTCAATTCTTAGAATCAGTTGGTGGATTTGCTTCAGCAGCTGAAATCAAATTCCATGATGGTACTGTTGTTGTAAATACTGAAGGATTAAAAGATGCTATTGATGCAGCAAAAGCTATTGATACAAAAGATTATTCTAAAGTATCTGTAGATAACTTAAATGATATTATCGAAGAAGCTGAAGCATTATTAAATAGTGAAAATCCAGATGCAAATGATGTAGAAGTTATGATTAAAACGTTAAATGATGCAAAAATGCGTTTAATTTTAAAAGCTAACAAAACTACATTAAAAGAATTAGTAGATACAGTAAGTGTATTAACTTCATCTGATTATACAGCTGATTCATGGTTAGATTTTGAAAATGCATTAGAAAATGCAAATGATGTATTAGATGAATCTGAACCAACTCAAGAAGACATTGATCAAGCATACGCTGATTTATTAAATACTTGTAGTGATTTAGTAAATATTTATACATACGATAGCTTACAAGATTTATTAAATAAAGCTAATGGATATGAAGCTAAAGACTATACAACAGAAAGTTATGAAAACTTACAAAAAGCAATCACTGCTGGAAAAGCTGCAACTGCAGATATGTCAAACAGTGAATTAAAAGTTTTAATTACATCTTTAAATGATGCAATTAATAAATTAGAAAAGAATGAAATTAAAGTTGAAGATGGAAGTCAAACTAATCTATCAAAACCTGGTCAAGTAACACCATCTGTAAAAGGAGATGTTGCTACAGGAGACAAAGTAAATGTATTACCATTTGCCTTAACTTCATTACTTTCATTATCATCAATTCTTTACTTCATGAAAAGAAGAAAAGAAAACAATTAATCTAGTCACGAAAAGGACCTAATGGTCCTTTTCGTTTTTGAGTTTTACAATTGCCTATGAAATTATTCAACATTATGGGATAAGTAGTGATGAATATTTAGCTGCAAATAATTTTGATCAAAATAATAAGCATTGAGATGAAACAATTAACAAATTGAGAAATCAATTACATAACTATGGGGAAAGAATGATGCAATAATTCACTATAAAATAAATCATGGATAAATTCTACTGCGGGGTGCTGTGAAGGTCTTTACATTTGAATAAATTAGAAATTTATATGGAATAGTGAAACCGAGTGATAAAGACTATATTGCTAAATCTATTTTTACTGTTAATGTTCAAAATAAAAGAGCTTCAAAATTACATACTTATCTCCAGTTACTTGTTGTTGCAAGAAATCTATGTGCACATGATGAATTATTTTTTAATTTTGTTCAAGGTGTAATCAATATATCTATAACACCATATCACAGCCATTTTAAACTTAACAAAACACAAAATGGGAACTAATTCAAGGGCGATAAGATTTATTTGCATTATTAATTGTAATTAAACATCTTGTTAATAAAACGAGATATAAAAAATTTATTAATGCTTTACATAAGGAAATTGTAAAACAAGCTAATAAAAGTCAATGTTACACGTATGAGGAATTGCTCAATTATATGCATTTGCCTGAAGCTTTGAAAATATTGCATCCTTGTAAATTATTTTTGCTAGATATTCTCAATCATGAATTTTATTTAAAGATTTTTAGATTGATTTCTACTCGATAAAATGATTTTATAAGTCCAGGTTGAGAAGGGTATTGACTACGCTCGGTACCCTCTTTATATAGGGGCATGGATTATTACAGTAGGATAGTTAATATGAATAAACCTGTAGCAAGCAAATTAATAACAAGCAATAATTATTTTTCTTTCTTTGTAAAAAATGTAGACAAGCTGAAAGACGAAGATTTTATAGATTATTTTAAAAAACTTGAAACCCCACATGGGCGACTATTATTCATTTAACCTCTGGAAAAATAAAGGAATATTTGTTTTAACTCCTAAAAAAATAGATGCTTTATATGATGCAATAAGTGATGTATGTAAATGATGCAATACTGGACAAGGAAATAGGTGGAAGATTAACAATATTTTGGTTAGTAAAGGTATTATTTCGTATCAAAATATTAGAAAGAGAATATGAAAAAAGGATAAAATCATAAAAAAGAGGCAGTTTGCCTCTTTTTTTGTGAGAAATATAGTAAAAAAAATTGTGCCTTTTTTGTAAAACAGATATGCTATGCTTTTTATATAGTTATTATAAATATATATAAATTAAATTATAAAATTACAAAAAGGAGACATGTTCATGATTTCAAAAAAGAAAGCAAATTATATGGAGACAAATTATACAATGATAAAAGGATTTAGTATTTTATGCAAAGCGCTAATTATATACATACTGTTTTACTTTATAATTGGAGCAGTTTTAATTAGTGTTGTACCAGATGATTTATCAGTATATCTTCGATTGACAGTCACATGTATAACTTTTATAGGAATGATTTTTATTTCAAAAGATTATTTTAAAAATAAGTTTGTGAATGATTCTATGGATGTTATGGATAACAGTTTAAAACTAGCAATTATTTCATTTTCTCTTGTAATGGTTAATAGTTTTCTAACTCATATTAATGAATCAATGATAACTGCATCAACATACAATAATGATTTAATTAAAAATATATATACAGACAGCCCTGTTATCCTGGGTATTATAAGTATTGCACTTTTGCCATTTATTGAAGAAATATTTTTTAAATACGTGCTTTTTAAAAATACTGATTGTTTAAAAAAACACTGGATTATTAAGACTTTGATCATAGGGTTGCTATTTGCTTCTTTACATTGTGCAAGCGAAGTTATTAAGCTTGATATAACAGCATTTATCTGTATGTTTAATTATTTCATTTTCTATGTTGCTACTAATATTATTTATCATAAAAAAGAAAATCTGATGATGGTAGTAATAATACACATGCTGATAAATATATGTGCTGTTGTTTTAATGTAAAGTAAAAGAGTTGAATAATATTCAAAAAATGTTCACTTTTTTGAAAAAAAATTGTGCCTTTTTGAAACAAAGGTTATGCTAAAATTAGTATAGTTAAAATTATGCAAAGAGGCAGAATGCCTCTTTTTTGTCTTTAATTTTAAGAAATTATTAAGGAAAGTAGGTGGAATCAATGGGTTTAGAAGAATCTTCAATGAAAAAAGCAACAATTCAAATGAATCTGTTTGACTATTTTTATGAACAGGACAATTTTACCATAAAAGAAGCTACTGAACTGGTAAAAGAAGTTAGAGGAAAAAGAGTAAATGATGAAAGTATTAGGGCGAGAATATATGAAGGCATAGATAGAGGAATCTTCAAAAGGGTTTCTCGAGGCGTTTATAAGGTGGAGAGCCAAATAAACGGAACAACAAATCAATGTCTTTTAATTAATGGTGACGGCAGAGATTTATCAATGATAAAAGATAATTCTATTGATGGGATAATCACTGATCATCCTTATAAACTGCCTAAGCAGTTAAAAGGCGGTAATCGAAATTTTGCAGAATATGAACTTTTTAAATATGAGGAAAAAGATTTTAAAGAGAAAAGTCGAGTACTGAAAGATGGTGCTTTTATAGTTGAATTTTTACCCGAGGAATCAGAAATCAACTATGAGTATCTGTACGAAATAAAACAAATGGCAAAAAAAAGCGGGTTGAAATATTTTGCGAAAGTACCATGGATAAAGGGAAATTCTGTCGCTAATACTGGAAGAAAATCAAAAAACACTGAAGATGTTATGATTTTTTCAAAGGGAAAACCCAGATCATTAAAACTTAATGCAAAGAAAAACATTCAAACTGCATTAAATAATGGTCTGGATATAAAAGGAATGGATTCATCTCAGGTCAAAGCGTTATTAGAGGAAAATAATTTAGTTGTTCATTACATGAGCGGAACATCAAGTATGCTTCCTACGCAGTTTAACTATCAGCCAAAAAGTATAACTAAAAGAGTACATCAGGCTGAAAAACCAGTCGAGTTGCTAGAGGAAATAATCAGTTATATATCGCTTCCATATGAAGTTATTCTTGATCAGTTTGCTGGAAGCGGTAATTTAGCTGTAGCTGCATTGAATGTGTCCAGAAATGCAATCGTTATTGAAGGAGTTGAAAATATATAAAATACCTCACAAGAAAAAAGAAATTTAGCAAAAGAAAATTTTAATCTAATGAAAAAAAATATAGAAGAACAGCTGGATAAAAAAGCTACTATAATTGATATAAATCCTATTACATATTCCAATGAAAGTACTGTAGGATATGAGAAATTAGAAAATGATTATGATTTAGAAATATAATTTGGAGAAAAGTTATGGAAAATGAACTAATTAAAACTAAAATTGAAAATCTTATCAAAGAAACAAAACAACTCAAAATTGACGATGTAATATCATATATAAAAATTAAATTTCCTGAAAATGAATTCAGTTGGGAAAATATTGATGAAAGAAGTGATTTTTATTATGATCGTCGAGATATTATTCATTTAACAAATCAAACTGATTTGATTATTAATTATCCTGGGGGTGACAGATTTGGTGATATATTCGCTGAACCATATACTGATATAAGTTTTCATAATTTAAAGTTGATTAATAAATATGATGATTTGGAAGATAAATTATATTTATTTTTAAACGATAAATATAACAGCGAGAATAAAATATCCAACTATGTGAATGAATTGTCACGTAATGACAATCTTTCAATCGAAGAAATAATTATGCATTTAAGTACAGATATGAATATTCCTAATCATATTTTAAATCAAATATCAAATGAACAGTTACAAAATATTAAAGTAAGAGAGGCAATAGTCAATTGTGTTGAAAATAGTGCATTTCATAGACATTTTGATGCATGTGATCAATATCAGTATGGGCAATATGGAGGTGAAGATGTAGATGAATGGAGATTATCTAAATCACTTCAATTCATGGCTATCTGGGAAAACTTGCCTGATAAGGTGAAAGAAAATTGCAATTATGAACTTGAAAAAGCTTGGTTGCAGATTCCTGATACAAAAAATGTACTGAATGAAGAAATAGAACAGTTACAAGAAAGAATTGATATTTTATATCAATTAGAATCTAATCAGGATAACATAATACAGGATATACATAACAGATACATTTTATTAGAAAAATACGATACTTATTTATCTGATGATTTTCCTTTAAGGAAAGCGATTTCTACATTGTGGTGGAATTGTCTTGAACAGTTAGATACTGATAATCATCTCGAATTTATTAATAATAAGATAAGTGAGATAAATAACTGTAGAAAAGAGTTATATATTGAAAATACATTATTAAAACAGGAAAATGAAATACTTCAGCAAAAAAAGTATTATTTTTGGCGGTGGGAGGAAAAAAATAAAGACAGAGAAAGACTTGCAGACAATTTAAATGAAATCAATAAAAATAATGACACTGTAGCTGAATTAGAAGAACAGCTAAATACATTATCTAAAAAACATAACATTGGGATTCAGTTAAAAGAAGATATTTGTAAAATGGTTAAAAATAATCAAATTAAAGATATAAATATGCTATATCAGAGTCTTATTTCTGACTATAATACAAATGATTTAAACAATTATTCTGAGGAAGAGTTTATAGTAATGATTAAAGATATAACATCAAGTAAATTATTACAATTAGAACCAATGAATAATGAATTAATTAATTTAAATGAAACATTATCCAAGATCAGTATATCAAAATCTGACAATGAAATAGAAAATGATGACAATGTGTATAAAGAATATAATATAATTTATAAAAATGAAGATAATTACGAAATGGAAATGTAAAAAGAGGCAAAATGCCTCTTTTTTCTTAAAACTAAGGAGTTGTAAAAATGATACAAAAAAGAGCTAAAAAAGGATTTTTTGCAGTTGAAGATGATAATTTTTGCTTTGAAGGTTATTCTTTAAAAAATTTCACTTTCAAAGGATATGTAATACCCTACTTTACAAAAAATGTAGTAGAACAAATGCATGAAGTATTTGATGAATTAGAATTTAAATACAATGAAATTAATGATACTTTTTCTGTTACATGGATAGATGATGAATATGTCGACACTACAGAATATAGTGCAACAGATATTGTATTAGATGATAATACTAAAATCCACGTTTATGGAATTGGCGCAGGAGACTGGCCTTGGGATAGGTATGAAAATAGCAATAATCATGAATTTTGTATTACTTCTCTAGGAAGTAATAAGCATAATACAGAGACTATAATTAAACATGAAAATTATTTTGTTTCTAATTTTTTAAAAAGTCATTTTGCTGATAATTATCAAATAGCAGATAAAGTTTATTACATCAATAATAATATCATTGCAGGGAAAAAGAAAGATATTGCCCAAATTATTTATAGAAATAATATAGATTTAAAACGAATTCTATCTAATTTTAATGATAATGATATTATTAGTTTTGAAATCGTTGATAAAGATACTGCTTATCTAGATACAATTAAAGAATGTATGCATGGATTGAATCTATTAGATGAATTCAAAGTATTTAGTAAATTGCTTTTATTGGATATTTACGCATATGCACTTCCATTTGATTTAATGATGGAGTGTTTAGGTCAACTGCCCTTGCCCACTTTAAAACATATATCAACAATAACCAAAGATATTTCAATTATTCAAAATTCAAAAACAAATGAAATATCAATTTTTATAGAAAACGATGATTATTCAAAAAATATTTTATTTTATGGAACTATTGATGAACTGAAAAATGATTTTAAAATACTGCATAATAATATTTTTGCTGAACAAGCTATTTCAAATGAAGATTTGCATTTGGATAAAGATATTGATGATGATAGAGAAATATAAAAGGAGTTGAATTTTTATGGATTATACCAGTGCGGTTGAATTTCTAAGAGATTTAAAAAATAATACTTATCATTTTAATATTAGACAAAGAATGAAGATGTTATTAGTTGTTATAGGAGAACATCCTGATTCTATGTCACTGATCCAGAATATGGGAATTATAGATCCTGACAGAATAAAAGTTTTATGTCAAAAAGGTGCTAATGGATATGTACTTGCACAAGCTCTAATGGATTCAATAGAAATTTCTACACCAAATAGTGATGAACTTTCCTTAAAGGCTTTTGGATATATAAAACCGATTACACCTGCTGAACTAGATAATTATATTGACGAGGTAATAGAACGTTTAGAAAACCAGAAACAATATTTAAAGAATGAGACTGAGGTTGAAAGAATTAATCAGGAAATTGCTTTAGATGAATTAGAACAGTTTTTATAATTCACAATAAACTAAAATACTTAATTAATTATTTCTAACATGTTATTTTGGCTATATTTACATCAAATATATGGCAGGTTCATCGTTTTGGAGAAGAAAATACTCGAAGGCTTTATTTATTAAAAAGTACATTCAGTTCCTGGTTTTGGAAAATCTGAAAACAAAGAAAAATTTTTGATGACAATGAAAATGAAATCAATCTATAAATTATTAAAGTATTATTTGTATTTTGAAAAGAGGCAAAGTGCCTCTTTTTTACTGGATAAAGAAAATAGAAAGGGAGAAGAAGAAATGAAGAAAGAAAATCATGAGATTATTTGTGTTAAATTAAGAAATTCAAAGAACACTGAAACATGTATTTTAGAATGTTATGGGTATGAACATGCAAAAAAAACGATTGAAAATCAAATTGAAGTTATTAAAGATGATTGGCATGTTGTTATTGATAGTCCTATAGTAGAGCAAATTGTTAGTGAATTATATTATGAGAGTGATCAATATAAAACTGGCAAAGCAATGGATATTTTTAAAAATTACTGTGAAACAAAAATAAAGGAGTTTGAACCATATTTGTATACAGACGAATACGGTAATTCCAGAAAAGCTGAAGTGTTACTGGAGTATTCATATTTTAGAGGTTATAAAGATGGTTTGATTGTGGATGCGCCAGAAATAATTGATAGTCAGGATGGAATTGCTTATACTGCAAAGAATAGTAATATGATTCCAATTGACTGTTCTATGATTACTTTTGTAGAACTTGTAAAACAAATGGATTTTAAATACATTTCGGATAAGTGCTATGAAAACATTTTAGAGTATTGGGATGAGATATTTATGACAGAAATTTTGGAGATGAATAATGATGAAATTCAAGATGAAAATGAAGTGGAATTATAGGAGAAAGAAGATGAAAAAAGTACAAATTTTTATATGCGATGAAGAGACAGAAGTAAGTGACGAAGATGTAATAGAAGAATTATTTTATCCACTAGATTTTGGAGATGAGTAATCATGAAAAGAGAGATGAGCAAGGCAAGGCAGGCGTTAGTTGATTCTTATATAGAATCACTGGAAAAAGAAATCATACCATGGAAGCAGGGGTGGTCTACAGTCAAAAACTATAATCCTGTTACCAAAACACAATACAGAGGAATAAATCGCCTTATTCTTTATAATGCTGTTGCAAAGAATAATTATAACGATCCACGATGGATGACGTTTTCACAAATTAAAGCAGCAAATTATAAATTAAATAATGCAAAGGGCAAGGGTGTTCCATTGGAAAAATGTTCTTTATATGATATGGAGACAAAAAAATACTTAAATATTAGCGATGTAGATAAAATTGTCAGAGAAGAAAATCTCAGTCGGCAGGAAAAGTATGAACGCTTTAAGTGGTCGGTTAAAGTATTTTATGTTTTTAATGCTTCACTTATTGAAGGAATAGAACCCTACACGATAGAAGAAAAAGACATTCATATTGATGTAAATGATTTGGCCTGCAGATTTATTGATAGATATTGCAAAAATGCTAATCTTAGTATTGTTGAAAATTTTTTATGTGAGTGCCCTGTTTATAAACCAGTAAATGACATGATCTTAATTCCAGCTAAAGGTAGTTTTGATGATGAATACGAGTTTGTATCAGCGGTATTGCACGAGTGCTGTCATTCAACGATGAAAGAAAACCGATTAGGAAGAAGTTACCCTAATTTAAAAACAAATAATGAAAGATATGCATTTGAAGAATTATATGCTGAGATAGCTTCATCTTTTTTATGTGCTGATATTGGAATAGAAATAAAGCAGGAAAAGATAGATAATCATACTGCATATGTACAATTTTGGTATAAGCAGATTAAGAAAAATCCTGAAATTATATTTAGCGCTCTAAACGGTGCTGAGGAAATTTCAGAATATATAGAAGTAAAAGGTGAATTACAGGAACTGCTGATAGAATCAAAAAAAGAAATTTATACAGAATTTGATGAAGAAACCAATACATATGATTTGTGTGTTTAAAAAGAGGCAATATGCCTCTTTTTTTTGAATATGATATAATGGAGGAAAGAATAGATGCCAAAAAAAAGTATGGGAGGAAGAAAAAATGGACAAATTGGTGAAAGAAAATGGGAACAAATCTCAATATTTGATGATTACCTCATGGGGGATGTCGAAGGACAGGATGATGAATATTTTGAAAGAAAAGAACCCGCAAATGTATTTAGAATTGATAATAAACAAGACAATCAACACAGAAATCGAGGACTTGATGAAAGCTTCAGAGATAGCTTATCAGCAGATCAAAAAATTAGTGGCAGTGGAGTATCCAGAGCCACTGGAACTTTCGTTCATTCAGAAGCTGTCACTGTCGAAAATGAAACAGGACATGGTTCAAAAGAAGATGATGGAATGGTTGATGAATCAGCCACTTATCAAGAATCGACCAACTTACATTTAAACAGAGATTTTAGATTAACTGTAGAACATGATGAACATTTATCTTTAAGGGAAAAACTGAATAACAATATAAATGCGATAAAAGTACTTAGAAATTTACAGTCTAGCAGTAATTTAAGTATTTTACCTGAACAGCAGGAAGTTCTTTCTAAATATTCAGGCTGGGGTGGATTGCCACATGTTTTCAATGAAGATGATATAAAATATGCTGCCGAAAGAAATATTTTAAAACAGATGTTAACAATTAAAGAATATCAAAATGCACGTGCTTCAACATTATCGAGTTTTTATACACCTTTAGTAATTGTTGAAAAGATATATGAAATATTAGATCAGTTGGGATTTAAGAAAGGTAATATATTGGAGCCGAGTCTTGGTACAGGAAATTTTATTGGAATGATGCCTTATGATATGCTTAATGAATCTTCTATTCACGGCGTTGAACTTGATACTATAACGGGCGGTATTGCACAAATGCTTTATCCGTCTGCAAAGGTTGAAATATCGGGTTTTGAGGAGGCAAATGTACCTGATAATTTTTATGATCTGGCTATTTCAAATGTACCTTTTGGAAATTATCAGGTACACGACATAAATTTAAACAGTTATGGATTTGCTATCCATAACTATTTTTTTGCCAAATCTTTATCTAAAGTAAGAGAAGGAGGGATTATCTGTTTTATAACATCGACAAATACGATGGACGGTTCATCCAGGATACTGGAGTACATTAATTTGAGAGCAGATTTTATTGGAGCGGTAAGACTGCCGACTAATATATTTAATATTAATGGTGCTAATACTACAACCACTACTGATGTTATTATTTTGCAAAAAAACAGTAATAAACAGCCTTATAATAAGATTGAAAACTGGATGCAGTCTGAATATTTTTCATCTGAACTAAAAATCAATAAATATTTTATTGATAATCCTGATATGATATTTGGTACACCAAAGGACGAAATAGGCAGATTTGGACAACATGTAATGAGAGTCAATTATGATGGAATTTCTCTTGATGAACATTTTGCTAGAGCAATGGCAGTCCTGCCTTCAAATATATATTATGAAGCTGTTCAGGAAACTGTAGCTGATACTATTGCGATTGATAATGAATCATTTAATCTGAAACTGAATACTTATTTTGTGAAAGATGATAATGTATATATTAGAGATGAAAATTACTGCATACTGGTACACGATAATGAGTTAAATAATCTTCGTAGAAAGGAACTTATTAAAATTGCAGAGCTTGCTGAAGAAACAGTTAGTATACAGTCATCTAACAAATTCGATGAGAAGGCATATCTTGCTTTAAGAAATTCATTAAATATAGCATATGACAGTTTTATAAAAAAGCATAATTATATCAATTCCAGGGCTATTAAGAATCTTTTAGAAAGAGATCCACGGCAGTATCTTATTTTAAATCTGGAATCTAAAGGCGTAGAGGCAAATACATATATAAAATCAGATATTTTTAAAATCAGAACTATCAATCCCGTTGTTGAAATAAAACATGTTGAAAGTATACAGGATGCAATTTCTGCATCATTAAATTTTAAAGGTATGTTAGATTTAAATTATATGAGCATTATTTATGATAAAAGTATTGAAAGCATTGAAAAGGAAATGCACTCATCGGCTATGGTATTTTATGATCCTAAGGAAGAAAGGTGGCAATTAGAAAGTGAGTATCTTTCTGGAAATATTCTAGAAAAAATAGACTTTATAAGAGAAAATAATTTAATTGACAGATATGAAAAAAATATCAATGCATTGAATAACGTTATGCCTGAACCGTTGACTATTACTGATATAACTTTTCAATTGGGTGCGCCATATATACCAACACACATATATGAGGATTTCGCCTGCTACCTTTTTCGATTTGAAAATATGATGTATGATTCCAAGTCACTGACAATAAGCTTTATTAATGAAACAGGACAGTTTGCAATGGATTATTACGAGTATAGATTCTTTGGGAATAGTTTTATTGAAGATGAATGGGGAGTACCTTTATCTGAAAATATTGATACTGACGGTGTAATTAAAAGACAGCCAAGATATAATGGCTTTGACCTGCTGAACGATGTTTTGAATTCCAGAATCCCAACGTTGAAAAACTATTGGGAGGAAATAAATGAAGGTGGCATCGTAAAAACAAAAAGTGAAATTAACAGCGAAAGGACTGGACAGGCAAGAGAATTGTCGTCACAGTTGGAAAATACATTTGTTGAGTTCGTATTTGACAATGAGAAATACTGCAGAGAGATTGAAGATGAGTATAATCGACTGTTTAATGTTATAAGGCCAAGAATTTATAATGGAGAATTTTTAAGCTTTCCTGAAATGAATAACAGTTTTCAGATGGAAGAATATCAAAAAAATGCTATTGCAAGAATAATCTATGGCAAAAATACTCTTTTATCACAACAGGTGGGAGCTGGCAAAACATTCGAAATGATTGCAAGTGGTATGGAAATGAAAAGAATGGGTAAAAGAAATAAACTGCTGTATGTTGTACCTAACCATTTGATTGGACAATGGCGTAATGAATTTATGACACTATATCCACAGGCAAATATTTTGGCAATTTCTACTAATGATTTTGGCACAAAGAAAAGAGCAGATATAGTAAATAAGATGGCAGTGAATAATTATGATGCAGTAATAATGGGTCACTCGTCTTTTAAACTGATTCCTATGGATAATGAGATACAGTTAAATTTTTTGAATGAAGAAATAGATAAATTAGTAACTGCAATTGAAGAAGCAAAAGCAAATGGAAGCCATCAAAATACTGCTGTTGTTAAGTTGCTCGAACGTTCTAAAAAGGCCGTAGAAAAAAATGTAAAGAAGCTTACAGATATTAAAAGAGATCAGGGGATCACTTTCGATAAATTAGGAGTAGATTATATGTTTGTTGACGAGGCACACGAATTTAAGAATTTATATACGTATACTGCTATGTCAAATATCGCAGGTGTTCCTCAAGCTAGAAGTCAAAAAGCCAGTGATATGTATATGAAATGCAAATTTATACAAAAAAGCGGTGGTAATGTCTGCTTTGCAACAGGTACGCCAATTACAAATACTATGGCTGAGCTGTTTACAATGCAGAGATATTTACAGGAAGAGGAATTAGAAAGATTAAATATTCATAATTTTGATGCCTGGGCAAAAACATTTGGTAAAGTTGTTACTTCTCTAGAGGTATCAGTAGACGGAAGCGGATTTCAAACCAGACAGAGGTTTAACAAATTTTTTAATATACCTGAATTAATGAATTCATTTAGAGAGGTTGCAGAAATTCAAACAGAGTCGATGCTGAATAATGCACTTGAAAATTCTAAACTGCAAAGAAAAAGGGCTATACCGCCAAAACATGCGGGCGATAAGGCAAAGGTAGTTTCAATAGAACCAAGTCCAGAGTTGGAGGATTATATTGCAAATGTAGTCGAAAGAACTGAAGCAATACATAATTCGGCAGTTGCTCCATATGAAGATAATATGTTAAAGGTAACCAGTGACAGCAAGAAGGCATCAATAGATCTGCGTCTTATTGACGAAAGCTACGGTTTGACTTCAGATAATAAATTAACTGTAATTTCAGAACAGATATATAGAATATATGATGAGTACAGGGATCAAAAAGCTACTCAACTCGTTTTTTGTGATTCTTCTACTCCTAAATCACAATTCAATGTATATGACGAAATCAAAAACAATTTAATTAAATTAGGTGTAAATGATGAAGAAATTGCATTTATACATGACTATAAAACAACTCTAAAAAAAGAAAAACTTTATAGAGATGTAAATAAAGGAGAAGTCAGAGTACTGATTGGTTCAACAGCAAAACTTGGTGCAGGTACAAACGTTCAGCAAAGAATGATTGCAATTCATCATGTTGACGTACCATGGAGAGCCTCAGATATTGCACAACGAAATGGACGGGTCTTTAGGCAGGGAAATATGAATAATGAAGTATATGAATTTAGATATGCAACAAAAAAATCATTCGATGCCTACTCATGGCAACTGATAGAAACCAAGTCAACGTATATGAATCAACTGCTTGAAGGCAGTGGATGTGCACGAGAAATTGAAGAAGATACAAAGGCAACTTTTTCGTATGCAGAAATTAAAGCTATTGCAAGCGGTAATCCTTTAATAAGAGAAAAACTTGAAGTAGACACACGCTTAAAAACTCTTGAATCCAGTCTGGCAAGACACAGAAAAGCAATTAGAAAGTCACAGGATGATAAGCGTAATATGCCTGAAAAAATAAAAAATTTAGAAATGAAATTCGATCGTATAAGTAAAGACTATTCTGTATTTAAAAAGCATATCAATTTTGAATATGAAATGATTAATGAGAAAATGGATATTGATTTTAAAGTTGAATATAAAGACAAAGTCTTTACCGATTTAAAGGAGTATGGTGATTTTATCATCAGATTATCTGACATGAATAAAGAAAAAAATTCAATTCCTATTGGAAAAATGATGGGTTTTGAATTTATTCTTGATTATAATGTTGGAAATGGTTGGAATATCTGTTTTAAAGGAGCGAATAACTATCTGTACAATGCTGGATTGTTAAACGCAGTAGGCAGAGTTAATGTTGGGAGAATGATTAGAAAAATTTTTGAAATAAAAAAAGATTATGAAAAGTATTTTATACAAATTAATAACATGAAAGAAAATTATGCAAAACTTGATGATATTATAAATAAAAAATTTGAATCACAGGAAGAACTGCTTAGTTTGAGACAAAGACAAAAAGAGATCACTAATCTTTTAACTGACAATAACAATGGAGTTGTATTAGAGGAAAATGAAGCTGAGGAAATCGAACTAGAAATTTAAAAAGAGTAAGTTTTGTTACGACAAAACTTACTAAAGAACAGAAAAAGGTAAATAAAATAAAGTGAATATTATTCAAAAAATGTTCACTTTTTTGAAAAAAAATTGTGCCTTTTTGAAACAAAGGATATGCTAAGATTAGTATAGTTAAAATTATGCAATAAAGGAGAATTGTGTTATAGCAAATCTTAAAAGAGGCAAATTGCCTCTTTTTTATATTTTAACAAAGAAAGAAGGAAATAAAAGAAATGTTCAAATTCAAAAAAATGACAAACATATTAACCGAAAAGGAGGCAAAAAAAATCGCAAACGATTTCTACAGCAGAAATAACAGCAGTATGTTTAAAAAGCATGATATTTTCTTAGAGTGCTGGATTGAAGAAACAATGGACAATCAGAAATTTAAAATTGAGCTTCATACTATTGTATCACCCAATTATGATGAGTATGGTGAATGCGAATTTACCAGTTATTATGATTCATATAAAGAATTATTAGAAAAAAATATATACTGCCATATTTATAGGGCTTTAACAGATGGAGCGACTACGGTTACGCCAGCAATTGAAAATCCTAATAATTTATTAATGTCAAGAATTTTTAGCCCTATAAAAATATATATTAATTCTCAAATTGTTTTACCAGTAAAAATCATGGAACAATTAGGATGTCACGACTGGATCAACGATTATTACAGAAACAAAGCAAATATGGAATTTATAAACGTGAAATTGGGAAAAGATAAATATACAAAGCTTGCATCTCAAGAAGATTTTGATAGTGCAATAAATAATTATTTTAAGGAGTATCTCAAAAAGAATAATATTAAATTGTCTTTGAAGCAGGAAAAAAATATTGGTACTGAATTTAAGAAACTGTTAAATGATGATAATTTTAAATGTATATTAGGCTTATTTGTTACTCTAGATGAGCAGTATTGTTTCGAAAGCTTTTTTGAAAAGAATAATAAAACTGGCATAGAGCGGATTATTATTGAACATCCAGAAGAGTCTGAAAAATTCCATCATGGATATAGATGGAGCGCTTTGTATGATTTTATTGATAACCTAAGAATAAATTCAGATGAAAAGGCACTTATCATAGAAAATAGGGAAATGTTGCTGGATATATATGAACATTATCCTAATCACCTTCAAACATTGAATCATGAAATTCGAAAATCATATTTAAGTGATGAATTCGAAACGCATTTTAGATATACAGAATATGAATTTGTAGATGAAAGAGAATTATAGAAAATATAGTTAAAGTTATTAAAGAAAGTATGTAACAAAATGGAATTATATAAAAAGAGGCAATTTGCCTCTTTTTATATTTATAGGAGTGAATAAAAATGACTAATGTAAAAATATTAAGCAATTCTGAAAAAGAATACCGTAAAACTATCGTAAGTGAAATGCTCAAGGAGCTTACATGTATAGAAGTTGCAACAAATGTTTTTAATCTTACTGTTCATAAAAGCAGTAGAAGTCAACGATATCTTAAACCAGTTGAACATAGTTCGATGGTATTTGATATTTTAAAAAACAAAGTATACTGGAATGCTCGTTGCGGGTCAGTACCTTTAAATGTAATTGAGTTTTACAGTGAATACACTAATACTTCAACATATGATGCAATTAATATACTTTTAGAGTACTTTTATTCAAGAAATCCAAATGAAATTGAGCAGTATTTGTATGATTTTTCTATGGACGAAAGTCATATCAGCCAAGGACTTGTATTAACACAAAAAAACGATAATAATGAGAGAGCAATTCATTATCTGACCAATGAAAGAAAACTAAGCGATTCACTTGTTAGCAAACTAATAGAGGATGGCATTGTATATGAAGATATATATCACAATGTGGTATTTGTTGGATATGATGTAAATAATATAAAAGAAAAAAAACCAGTTTTTGCAATCCGCAGAGGTACGGGCAATTCAAAATTTCATATAGACTGTAAAGGGTCATTTAAAAATAACGGGCTATTTTATCAGAATTTTGAAGGAATAAAAAAAATTGTAGTTACAGAAAGCGTAATTGATGGACTTAGCTATATTTCTCTAAATAGAAACAATCTAACTGCTCATGTATTAATGTGCAGCGGAGTAGGTACGATGCTTAACACACTTAAATATAATTTAAAGAATAATCCTGCTCTAAAAAATTTAGAAGAAATAGAAATTATGCCAGATTTAGATGATGCTGGTGTGATAGCGGGTAATAAAATAAAGAAATGGTATGACAATGAAGGGGTGTTCAACGATAATGGTAATACAGTTTCACTAGAAATAAAAAATATACGGCTATGATGGAAAACCAAATCTTAAAATTAAGGATTTAAACGACCTTTTACGTGTAACTGTTTATTATGAAGAAAATAGAATTTTAAGGGAACAGTCAGAATTAGAAGATAGAGAAAGCAATGATAACATGGAGATGTAGGAAAAGATATATTTTGTCTTTTTTATAGGAATAATCAATTTGTGTTACATTTTATGTTTAAAGTGATATACTTATAACATAAGTATAGGAGATTGGAAATGACAGATATAGAAAAATTAAAAAAGGAACTTATAGAACAAAAACAATCAAAATTTCCTGGTAACATTTATCATGTTTCACAGGTATTGTTTGCATATAATTCAAATAAAATAGAAGGAAGTCGATTAACAGAAGAACAGACTGAAATGATATTTGAAACTAATTCTTTTTTTCCTGATAAAGACGAGAAGGTAGTCAGAGTAGATGATATTACAGAAACAGTAAATCATTTTAAACTCTTTGATTTCATCTTGGATCATATTGATGATAGGTTAAATAAAGATATGATTATTGAAATGAATAAAATTCTAAAAAAGGGAACTTCTGATGAATCAAATCCCAGATATAATGTAGGAGAATTTAAAATCCATCCCAATGTAATTGGACTGGTAAATGTTATTAAAACCTCAAAACCAGACGAAGTTGAAAGAGATATAGACGTACTCATTGAAGAGTATAACAGGCTAGGCAAAGTAACATTGGAAGATATTGTTGACTTCCATTTACGCTTTGAGAGAATTCATCCGTTTGGTGATGGCAATGGTCGTGTTGGGCGTGCGATCATGTTCAAGGAATGTTTAAAAAATAATATTGTTCCTTTTATTATTCTTGATAGGGACAAGCCGTATTATTTACGTGGATTAAAAGAATATGACAGAGACAGGACGTACCTGTTTGAAACCTGTTTAAATGAGCAGGACATATACACTGATCTATGTAAGCAGCTTTTGAATTTAGATTTTAATATCACTGTTGATAATGAACAGGATGAAGATATGGAATTATGATTAAGTTATGTAAAAAAGAGGCAAACTGCCTCTTTTTTACATACAGTACTATTTTATAAAGAAGGAGCTAATAAATGTGAAGCATGAATATATAATCGAGGAACTTGATGAAAAATACATCAATCTCTCGTGAAAACTATGCTGAAGAAGATGAAAATGAGAGAGAATTATAACAAGGAGAACAGGATGAAAAAAATTAGTTACAGTATTTTAAAGGAACTGATAGATAATATAAAGGACGATGAGGAGATTGTTATAGATGAAAATGGAATAAAAAAGGTGAAGAGAGCAAATGAACAGTATTGATGTTGTTGGAATCAGATTAGTTAAGGAAAGAGAGTTTTTATGTGAAAAGAGTATAAGAACACCGCTGGATGCTGTCGAAGTTTTAGCAAATGAATTAAAGTTTTTAGATCGAGAAATTTTAATGACCTTAAATATGAATAGTAAAAATAAAATTATTAATGCTCATGTATGCTCGATAGGAAGTGCAAATATGGGAATAGTTGATCCAAAAAGTGTCTTTAAATCAGCTCTACTATCAGGAGCAAATAGGGTAATGATTATACACAACCATCCTTCTGGTGACTGTACTCCAAGTCAGGAGGATATTGACGTGACAAATTTATTAATCAAGGGAGGGCGCATTTTAGAAATAGAAGTCCTTGATCATATTGTGATAGGTGAGAATGAATATTATTCTATTGTAGGGGATCGTCAAGAAAAATACACTGAAATAAATAATACAGATAATTTACAAAACAGTTATGAATCTTTAGAGCTGTGTGAGAATAATGACAAAAAAATTTGGTTAGAAGAAGATGTGACGGAAATGATAATTTAAAAAAGAGGCATTTTGCCTCTTTTTTACTTTGCAGAAGGAGGTAAAAATGGAAAATGTCGTAAATAGTGAGTATTTCAAATTAGCAGTTGTGTTAAAAAGTGTATTAGGAATTACTCATCATGAAATGAAAGATATCAGAGAAAATATTTCTAAATATAAAAAAAGAAAAGAAATAGTCCAGGAGATTAATGATTATCTTAATGATGATGAAATCTCTATCTTTTTACCTGATAATTATAAACAGCAGGCGCAGAGATTAGTTCTTATTTTTAATAATAACTATGATGACAATTTTATGTTGAATGAATGTAAAAAAGATACTTTTATATCAGATAATATTCTATCTTATGATAAATACATGGATCTTATTGATTTGTTAGGTGGAATAGAAAGTGATGAAGATGGCAGTCAATTTGTTAAAGTACAAGTCGATAAAATGATCAAATACTTTTTAGTTCCAGTAAGCAGGGGTGACAAGCTTTCAAAAGAAATTGTTAAAGAATATATAGAGAAAAATGCTATAAATAAGTTAGAGAAGGAAATAGAAAATGATAATGAACTCGAACTTTTGTGAGAAAAAAATCATATTTTTTATGTGAATATATTTACTATAAGCAGTTAATAGATTGGTGGTGAAATAAATGAAAAATGAAATAGACATTTTGTTGGAGGATTTTGAATATGAATTAATTTTCGGCAAACAAAGTTTACTTTTAACAGTTGAAGTCGGGACAAAAAAGATAGAAAAATACTATAAAGATAATTACGGTGATAGAAAAGCGGAAGAGTTTTTACTTAAATTCAAAAAAAATTATCAAGAGATTAAGGATGTAAGCGATCATCAGCTTAGAAGGGTAGAGAATTTAACAGAAATTTTGAATGAATTTGAAATTTCTATTTCAGAACTTCATCGAATGATAGTTGCAAAGAATTTTTGTGAATCGTACCTAAAAGACAGTTATTATACATTTTTTGATTTTGTTAAAGAAAGAGCAGATGAGTCCATTAATAAAAAAATTGAGAAACTGTTGGAAATGGAAAACTATGAGTATCTAAATAATGATTTTAAAGAGCAGGTGGTTGAATAAGAATATAATATTAAACAGCACAATGAATGATAAAGAGGAAAATTTGATGGAAAAAGAAGATAGAGTGGTGTGCTATAGAAAATTGTGTGAAGAAATTCAAAGAATGATAAATGATCTTCCAGTGCCTGAAGGAAACTGTGTACAGATAGAGAAGGCAAAGAGAGTAAGATACTTTTACATCACTGTTTATTATATGTATCTAAATAAAAATAATAATTATAACAATTTTTTTAAGTTAATGTTATTTTAGCAACATTGAAGAAAGCCCTCAAACGGAAACAGTCAACTTTTTGGATTAACTATCACAATGACTTGTTCGAGGGGATTTTGTTAAATAATATATGGCTGTGAAAAACTATAACTGCTGACAAAAAGGAAGAGGCTGTAGATTTACTTGCAGATTTAAATAGAGAGGGTAAATTAACTATTGAAGAAATCGTATTAATTATACAGGATAAAGAATATGTTCCAAGTATTGATGTCGATGTATAAATGTACAAGATGCATGTAATACACTGCCTTTTGTAAGTAATGGTTGTAAGATAAAACGCAAAAAAAATTGTGCCCTCTCTAATATGCAAATATGCTAAGATGTGTTTGCAGGTAATAAATGTAGACAATTAAATAATAGTATACTTTTGGATTAGAAAACTGTCTGTCGAAAAGCGATGTTTGCATGATTACCTGTATTTTTTTCCTTTATACAAGAAAGAGTGGAGTTCTCATCACTCTTTCTTTTTGGTTAATTTTTATTGTATTATAATGGAATCGGGGAAGAATAAAAATGAAAAGAGTTTTAACTATTTTATTGAAGTGAAGTGAAAAATACAGCAGTATGAAACAATCGATAAGACTTGGATTGATAATGTTTTAATGGAAAGTTGTTATTAATAACTTGAAAAAGAGGCAAATTGCCTCTTTTTTATAGTCAAGAAATATTTTTAGTAGATATTTTTAGTAGAAAATGAGTATTTGTATTACTAATATAATGATTTAACAAAAGAAAAAAAACTGATGAAATCAGTTTTTTTTAAATAGTGTGAATATTATTCAAAAAATATTCACTTTTTTGAAAAAAAATTGTGCCTTTTTGAAACAAAGGATATGTTAAAATTAGTATAGTTAAAATTGTATCCAAAAATTGAGAGCATTTATTGGTATTTCGACCAATGACTGCTTTTTTTATTGCAGTTATATACGTAAAAAAAATTGTGCCCTAACCTTTTTTCTTTATTGATATCATTAAATTGTAAAGGAAATATCAGGAGGAATACAGATGAGAACAATTGAATTGAATTAGTTTTAATACTACTATTTTTGTTTCTCTTTGTAGCAATGCTACCTAAAGTAGCAACAGATTTTATATGATTTGCACGGGAGGAACATTCATTATGGAAATAGGAGAACGCTTAAAGCAGTTGAGGATAAAAAGAAAGTTAACACAGTTCGAAGTAGAAGAGTTAACAGGCATAAATCGATCTACATTATCATTATATGAATTAGGAATCCGAGTGCCACCAATCGATAAGCTAATGCAGCTTGCTTTGCTATATAAAGTATCGATTGACTATTTATGTGGAATAGAGAAGTCCTATAGTGAGGATGTTGAAAAGGTAAAACAGGGAGAAAAAGCACAATGAAAAAAATGTTATTAAATTATTTAGATACAAGAAATAAAAAGATTATCGCAGGAATTAGTGTAGTGGCAGTGATTTTAGCTAGTACACTGGGTATATATGCTTTAACAAAAGATAATTTACCCGATTTCGTTCTAAGTAATAGTAAAACTATTAAATTAGAATATGGAGATAAATATTCTGTTAACGGCATGAAATTATTGAATACAGAAGGTATGGATGATAAAGATAAAAAAATATTAAAAAATGGTTTAAGTATAAAATCTAATTTTAAATATGAGGACGGTAAAGATTATCCAGCAGTTGGAGAGTATAAGATAACAATGATCTTTAATGATGATTCACTTGTTAAAAAGGTTAAAGTTGCTGATACGACTGCACCAGAACTTAATACAGAATTTCGTGATATTGATATAGTTAAAGGTACTGATCTAAATACCTATGATTTCGGCGGTCTTAATTTATTTAATGCAACAGATCTATCGCCTGTAGAGGCAGGATACGACAGCAGTGCAATTAACAGTAGTACAGTAGGAACATATGTATTAAAAGTTACTGCTAAGGATACTTCTAGTAATGAAACTACTAAAGAATTAACAGTTAATATAACAGAAACTCCAAATGAAAATCAGGAATTAGTAACAGAAACAGTAACTAATGAGGATGGAACAAAATCTATTCGCAATACATTAAGAGATAAAGCGACGGCTCAAGACGATACAGCAAATACTAAAATTAGTTCTAATTCCAGTAAAGGAAGCAGTACAAATAAAAAAGGATCTACAGGTTCATCAAGCAGCAATAGTTCTAATTCATCTTCCAATTCTGGAGTGAATCATAGTTTTGTTGCTAATATGTCAATTTCGAGACAAACTACACAGGCAATAACAGTTGTTGGAAACGGTGGAAGCTATGCAACGTTAACACTGCATACTAAGCGTAACGGTATTTGGACAGAAACATTAAGCTGTTCAGCAAGAGTGGGGAAAAATGGTATAACTAGCAACAAACGTGAAGGTGATGGGAAAACACCTACGGGAATCTATAGTTTTGGTCAAGCGTTTGGTGTAGCAGGAAATCCAGGTACTTCTAGAGGATGGTTACAGGTCAACAACAATCATTATTGGGTAGATGATGTAAACAGTCCATATTACAATAAATTAGTTGATGCTAGTCAGACTGGAATTCAATGGAGCAGTGCTGAGCATTTAATTGGTTATCCAACAGCATATAAATATGCTATTGCTGTAAATTATAATACTGCTTGTACACCAGGTGCGGGTAGTGCTATCTTTTTACACTGCTCAACTGGCGGTTCTACAGCAGGATGTATAAGTGTGAGTCAGGTGAATATGATTCGTATATTACAGTCACTGCGGGGTGATACTTTAATAGGAATATATCAAAATTCAAATAGTTTATACTAAAATTTGAATTATAGAGTAATAAATTATAAAATTTAGATGGAGGGATAAAGTATGGACATCAGAAAAGATATTATTGATAAGTATTTAAATACCAAAAAGAACAGGCTCATTGCGGGATGTCTTACAGGTTTAATTGTCTTGGGATGTGGCGGAGGAATTGTATATGCTACAAGAGACACTTCACCAAAATTACAACTAAAGAAAAATACGATTAATCTTGAATACGGAAAAGAATTCAAAGCTGATTTTGATACTTTAGTTGATACTAAAGGATTAAATAAAGAAGATAAGGAATATTTGAAAAAAAACCTTAAAATAAAAACAGATATAAAAAATGATATTGAAACAGTGACTAACGAGGATGGTACTACTGAAGAAAAAGATCGTGGGTTTGCTAAAGTAGGAGATTATAAAGTAAATTTAACATATAAAGATGAAACTAAAACAGTTAAGGTAGTTGTGAAAGATACAACTGCCCCAGAAATGACAGTACCAGAAAATATAGAAATTCTTCAAGGGACAGATTTGACTACATTTGATTTTAAATCATTGATTATAGCGACTGATTTAGCAACAATAAATGAATTGACAGTTGATTACAGTACAGTAGATATTAATGTACCTGCTAAATATACTGTAAAAGCTAGTATTGAAGATGCAAATGGAAATAAAGCTGAAAAAGATGTAAAGGTTACAGTAATTGCGCCACCAGCAATTGCCGAAGACGAAGTTGTAGTCCAAGAGACAGTAACTAATGCTGACGGAACAAAAACAGTAAAAAATACTGTTAAGAAAAAAGTGGATTCATCTGGAGATAAAGTAGTATCTAGTGGAAATAATTCAAATAGCAGCTCTAATAGTTCTGGAAGCAAACCTTCAGGTTCTACTGGAGGAAGCTCAGGATCATCTGGTAGTGGTTCTAACAAGCCTTCAAATGGAGGAACATCTGGTGGTAACAGTTCTGGAGGAAATAGTGGTAATTCAGGTGGAAGTTCTGGGAGTGGATCAAGCTCAGGAAATACTGGAGGAAATTCTGGATCAACGGGAGAAAATACTCAGCCAGTAAAAAGAAAAGTTTGGCGTACAGTGACTTATAAGTGGGGAGATTCAACTTTTGAGGATGGATATATCTGTTATGAGGGCGATCCATTAGAATCGTGGAGAGTTCCAAGTGATGCCACAGATGTAAAATATTGGGATAAATATATATAAAAAGCAATTCGTTGAATTGCTTTTTATTTTTGGAGGGAATAAAATGAAATTTTATTGTAGAAATCCTTGTTAGTTATATAGAAAAATAATGAAGAAGGAAGGAAAATAAAATGACAAGAAAAATTAAATGCTTTATTATTACGTTTCTTTCTATCATATGTATTTTGTCATCAGTATTTCCAGTGATGGCACAAAGCAGTATTTCATTTACATGGGGACAGGAAATTTATTATCCTAGTTGGCTAGGCAATTGGAGTACTAAAATGTGTTATATTAATGGATCACTTGCGTATTGTCTCGAATCTTCAAAAAACACGCCACCACAAGGACAATATGCACCTTATGTTATTAGAAATAATGATGCACTATTGAAAGTTCTTTACTATGGTTATGGCGGACCAGGAGATGTTTTTAAAGATGACCAAGTTACCAATGACACTAATAAATATCTGTATACGCATATTATGGCTAGTTATGCTTACTCAGGAGATATTTATGGTGGTAAGTCATGGGATGATTTATTGGCTAATGGAATTGGATTGAAATGGAGATATGAACAGATTCAGTCCATGCCAGTACCGACAAAAACATTTAATTTAACTAAAACTAATTTAAGTGCATATTATGATTCAGGCACAAGTACTCAGAGAACTGAAAACAATACATTTAATGCTGAAAGCAATGTGACAATAGACATTCCTTTACAGGAAGGGGTAGAGCTTCATAATCTAACAAAAGGGACAGTTAGCAGTGGAACAGTTTCAATTAATGGTGGTGATACTTTTTATTTGTCAGCACCGTTACAAAAAATGGAAGATTATAGTAGCGGTGAATTAGCTGGTAATAATTCTACAATGTATGCTCCTTTGGCTATAATGCCAGGGGGTGGATACCAAGCAGAGGCGACACTTTCTGTAACTAGTGACCCAAGAACATTAAGTTTTAATGTCAGTTGGTTAAATGGCAGTCAAATAGGTATTAATAAAACTGACAATTTTGGTGAAAACATTTCTAACGCTAAATTTGATTTATTACAGTGGAATAAGACAACTAGTCAATATGAAAAATTAAGAGAGTTTTCATATAATTCTACCAATAAATTATATGAGAGTGATTTTTTAGAAAAAACAGATCTGAATGAAGGTAAATTTAAGGTAGAGGAAACAGTACCAAATGGATATACAGCTTCTTCGAGATACGAGCAGGAATTTACATTAGACGGCTATATCGACAGAAGTGTTTTTACAGCAGAAATTGAAGGTAAAGAAGTAAATGTAAAATTATCGTCTACACTTGCGGACAACCATTACATAAAATATGAGGTGGATGGTGTACCAGATAGTGTAACAGAGATTAAATTTCCTACATGGTCGATTAATGGGGGACAAGATGATATTGATTGGGTTCACCTTGCAAAAGAAAGTGACGGGGTATGGCGTGCAAATAAGCAGATGCCTGAAAGTGGACAGTACGTGATTCATATCTATTATAATACTGCTGTACAGCAAAATATTTATTCTTATGCAGTTAATTTTTGGCCAAGTGATACAACGATCAATGTTGTAAACAATAGGATAATGGGTAAAATATCTGTTGATAAATTAGATTATCATGCAGGTGAAAAATTAGCAAACGCAACATTTGATGTGATTGCCAGAAACGATATAAGAACACCACAGGGAACTGTTATATATAGGCAGGGCGAAGTAGTAGGAAATCTTACAACAGATGAAAACGGTTATGGTGAACTGGATAATCTTAATTTAGGGGAATACACCCTAAAGGAGTCTATGGTACCAGATGGTTTCCGTGATGATGGCAGTACATACGATTTTACTATAACTAATGATAAAACTGATTCTAAACTGCATATGGGATTGGATGTGACATGGGAAATAAACAACTATCCTACTTTTATAAATGTTTATAAAGTTGATAAGGATTCGGGTAAAAAACTTGAAAATGCTGAATTTGATTTATACAACGTTACAGATAAAAAGAAAGTAGGAACATATAAAACAGATAAGAATGGCAATATTGCTGTTTTTTATTTATCAAGACAGAAAACCTATTATCTTCAGGAAACAAAAGCGCCTGACTCTTATAAATTAAATAATACCAAATATTATTTTTATGTTGATGAGAAGGGGGCATTCAGTGTTTCAGATCTGAATGGTACTGTAGAAGATGGTACTTTTAATGTGCCGTTTCATGGTACAATGACCATTACTGTTAAAAATGAAATAGATATATGCAATCTTCGAATTACAAAGAAGAATGATAACAGTAAAGTATTAGAGAATGCTGAATTTAGCTTATATTCTGATATGGAATGTACGAAGGAAATAGAAAAAGGAAAAACCGACAAGAACGGTCAATTGAATTTTGATCGGATTTCTGTTGGTGATTTTTATTTAAAAGAAACAAAAGCACCTGCAGGTTATCGTCTGCTGGAAGATCCAATTAAAATATCATTAAAAAATGTGAACGGGAAGTTCACTTTTTTTGTTAATGACAAAGAGATTAAGGAAGATGACAAAAATAACAGCTTAACGTTAGAAAATGGTTTATATACTGGCAAATTGACAGTTATAAACAGTCGAGGATCTATTCTTCCTGCAACTGGAAGTCCTATGACGATTGTTTTAACAGGGGCAGGTATTTTATGTTTATTAATTTCGATCAAAAGGGGAAAAAACAATGATGAATAAAATTAAAAAATTAGGTATAACCGCTTTAGCTTGTGTACTGTCTTTAACGACAGCAGGAACAGTAGCAAATTTAGTCAACAGTGGAAATACTGGAAACGGAATTTTTACGAAACTAAATGCTGAAGGAACAGGACATATAACTATTAATGCCAATGTAGGAGATAATGGAGTTACTCAAAGTCTGGCAGGGAAGAAATTTAATATTTACCGTATCTTTGATGCTCAAAACAGTGCAGGAATGGAAAGTATTAACTATACAATGAACCCTGCATATGAAAAATCGTTAAAGAAGGTTACTGGAAAAGATACAGAATATGCAATCATAGATTATATTCAAACGTTAAATAACAATCAGGTGATCAATGATGTTTCACAGACACAGAAAAACGAGACTGCATATTCTAATTTTAGATATTTTGTTGAGAGTCTGAGAAATATGTTAGTTGAAGATAAAGCCGACCCTACTCAGGTTTTAACAGTTCCATCTACAGCAACAGACAGTTATACATTAGATGTTGCATACGGGTGGTATATAATCGATGAAATTACGAGTGTTAATGGAACGCACAGTGCTGCATCTATGATCATGGTAAATACTGCTAATCCAGATATCGCAATCGATATAAAATCAGATTTTCCTGTAATTCAAAAACAGATTTTAGAAGATGATAATCAAAAGACAGTCGGAACAGATAAAGACGGATGGAATGATGTAGGAGATTATGAGATTGGACAGACCGTGCCTTACCGCTATTTGACATATGCGCCAGATATGAACGGGTATGCAAATTACTATTTTGCAATGCATGACCGCATGGACAGCCAGTTAACATTCAATAAGGATAGTGTAGTTGTCAAAGTCGGGAACAAGACGCTTGTAAAAGATACAGATTATAAAGTTGTAACAACTGGCTTAACTGGAGAAACATTCCAGATCCAGATTACAGATTTAAAAGCGACAATTAATAAATATTTTTATGCATCTGAAGCGGGAGCAAATCCAGAAACAGAGAAGCTGTATGGTCAAAAAATTGTTGTAGAATATAATGCCACTTTAAATGAATCTGCTCAGGCTGATACTGGTAGAGCAGGTTTCGAAAATGATGTAAGACTGGAATATTCTAACGATCCCGACAGTAACGGGACTGGTAAAACAGGGTTAACACCTTGGGATACAGTAGTGGCATTTACATTTAGAATGGACGGTATTAAGGTCAATGACCAGACTCAAGAAAGAAAGCTGGAAGGTGCTAAATTTAGATTATACAGTGATGAGGACTGTACTAAAGAGGTATATGTTAAAAAAGCAAGCGGCGGAGACGGTTATACTGTAATCAATCGAGACAGCGTAACAGGTGATACTGCACCAAGTGAAGCGGTTGAAATGGTGTCTGATTCAAATGGTGTTTTCAATATCATAGGTTTAGACAGTCAGACATATTATTTGAAAGAAACTAAGGCGCCAGACGGTTACCGTTTATTAAAAGACCCTATAAAAATCGATGTAAAAGCAACTTATGGAGCTGACAACAGATTAAATTATGTTAAGGGCGATGGTGCAACAGCAAAGACATTACAGAAATTAGCAGCAACAGCAAGTTTTAAAGAATTTTATACAGGCGCATATAGTCAATATGACAAAACACTATCAACTGATGTAGATACAGGTACATTTAATATCAAGGTTGTAAACAAAGTCGGGTCTAAACTTCCTGCAACAGGTAGTATGGCCACTTTATTATTAGTTGCAACGGGTACTGCGGTGATGGTAACTGTACTTGCCAGAAGAAGAAAAAATGAAAAAAATGAGAATTCTCAAATTTCTTAAAAAAGATATTTTAATTTTTATAACAGGACTGGCTCTTGTGAGCTATCCTGTTATTTCTAATTATATAGAGTCCATAGAACAGGCAGATCAGATCGATACATATAACAATTCTGTCAGTGAGTTGAGCAGAGCAAATAAACAGTTAATGCTGAACGAAGCTCATGAATGGAATGATAACCTGTATTCAAAAGAAAAGGGACTGCCAGAGGATTCAGGGTTAGAATATGAAAATGTTTTAGATTTTGGAAATGGTGTAATAGGAACTGTAGAAATTCCAAAAATAAAGGTAAATATGCCTATCTATCATGGTACAGACAGTGATGTATTAAACGTGGGAGCTGGCCATATAGAGGACAGTTCTTTGCCTGTAGGTGGTAACAATACCCACACTGTTTTAACTGGCCATAGAGGCTTGCCGTCAAGCAAACTTTTTACTCGATTAGACGAACTTAAAAAGGGTGATCTTTTTTTTATTAAAGTACTCGATGAAACTTTAGCATATAAAATAAATAAAATAGAGGTAGTACTGCCTGATAAGGTCAGTTATTCAATTATAGATAATCAGGATTTAGCGACACTGATTACCTGTACTCCTTACGGGCTAAATACTAACAGGCTTGTAATAACTGGCAAAAGAGTTCCATATGAGGAAAAGGAAAAGAAATCAATTAAAAGCAGTATGCCGTCATTAAGAGAAATTATTTTCTATGTTATTCCTGTTCTGTTTTCAGTGGCAGGCATACTATTTTTTAGAAAACGAGGGGTGAAAAATGTGTAAAAAATTAATTACAGCAGTATTCACAGTTTTTTTATTTTTTATCAGTATAACCGCTGTTTCTGCTTTAGACGAAGTCGGATCTATAACAGTAAATCTTGAAGAAGGAAAAAAGGGTACCAGTGTTAAAAACGTAGAATTAGAACTTATCAAAATAGCTGATATAATCAATGGCCAGTATTTGCTTATTAATGATCTGCAGGATATTGAGATTGATTTAAACACTTTAGAAACGGCAGAAGATATGAAAAATGCAGCATACACTATTTCAAAAATTACTGTTTCAAAAAATATAGTTGGAACTAGAAAAACTACCAATGACTATGGAACGGTCAAATTTGATCAGTTAGAAAAGGGTGTCTATCTGCTTCAGGCAACAGATATCAATAAATATGAGAATATCGTATCAACACTGATATCCGTACCTGCTTTTAATAATGAAAGCAAAAACAGCATGAATTATGATATCAGTATTGTTCCTAAACATTCACCTGTAATTGCAGTAAAAACAGGTGATGCAGTTGATTTGAAACTATTTGCCGTATTAGCAGGAGTTAGTGCTGTTATTATTGCAATAATACGAAGGGAGGCGATATAGATACAAATTAATATTTATTTAGATATTAAAATGATATCTTTTTTATTTTAACTTAAAGTGAGGTAGAGAAATGAAAGGATTAAACAAAATAAAAAAATGCTGGAAACAGCTTATGTTAGTACTGGCGATGTTTTTAAGTATCAGTGCATCGACATTAACTCAGGCAAATGCCTTAAACGCTACATTGACCTGGGGACAGGAAATCCGTTATCCAAGCTGGCTTGGAAACTGGTCTACAAAAATGTGCTATATAAACGGCAGTTTAGCGTATTGTTTAGAAGCATCAAAAGAAACTCCCCCACAAGGGCAGTATGCACCTTATGTTATAAAAAACAATGATGCTTTATTGAAAGTGTTATATTATGGATTTGGCGGACCTGGCGATGTATTTAGAGACGACCAAGTTACAAATGATACTACTAAATATCTTTATACGCACATTATGGCTAGTTATGCATATTCAGGTGATTTATATGGTGGCAATGATTGGGATGACTTAGAAGCACATGGTGTTGGTTTAAAAGCGAGATACGATCAGATTCAGTCTATGCCTGTACCAACAAAAACATTTAATCTAACAAATAATAATGTTCAAGCTTATTTTGAAGAAGGAGTACAGAGAACAGAAAATATAACATTAAATACATCATCAGAGGTAACTATTAGTATTCCACTACAAAACGGGGTAGAGCTTCATAATGTAACAAAGGGAACAGTAAATACTGGAACAGTTTCGATTAACGGTGGTGATACTTTTTATTTGTCAGCACCGTTACAAAAAATGGATGATTATAGTAGCGGGGAATTGGCAGGTAATAATCTTACAATGTTTGCGCCTTTAGCAATTTCTGCAGGTGGAAACTATCAAACTGAAGGAACAATATCGGTTACTACTGATCCTCGTACATTGAGTTTAAAAGTAAAGTGGATGGATGTAGGTGATTTTGAATTAAGAAAAACAAATGATACAGGAAAATTGATTAACGGTTCAGAATTCTCATTAAAACATACTACACTTGATTTTGAAAAAAAACTTGTAGTCAAAGATGGCAAATTATCAATGAGCGGTATGCCTGTTGGAGAATATCTGCTCACTGAAACAAAAGTACCTGATGGTCATGCGGTTCTTCAAAAGACTTTTCAGGTAACAATTAATAAAGATCAGACAACAGAACAGATCGTTGTCAATAAATTAAGACCTACAGGTACGTTAGAGATAAATAAGTCTTTAGAAACTTCTAATGAAAATGCAGTAAATAAAGCTGATTATGATTTAACAAAAGTACAATTCAAGATTACTGCAAACCAAGATATTTATGATAGTGTTTCTTTAGAAAAATTATATTCTAAAGGAGATGCGATTACTGTTGGCTCAGGTAAAGGAAGCAATGATGATGTCGTAAAATTAGTGAATGGTAAAGAATTAGAAAACGGTATTTATTCATGTGATACAAATGGTAAGTTATCTTTATCTGGATTGCCAATGGGGACATACAGTGTGGAAGAAACTGCATGCCCAGATGGTTTTGTTTTAGATAAAGAAGTCAAAACGGTACAGTTTGCACAGCAGGATTTTGTTACATTAACTTACACTTCTTCATTAAATATAAATAATGAATTAACAAAAACAGTTTTCAGCAAGGTAACTGCTGATGGCGACAATCTTTACGGTGTTCCAATGGAAATCGTAGATGCCAAAACTGGTGAACAAGTTTATAACTGGATCACAGATGATAATGATCTAGAAATCGACGGATTGCCAACTGGTGATTATATTTGGCGTGAGGTAAATGCTCCAGAAGGTTATGTTTTAGCAAAACCTATCGAGTTCACTGTCAAAGATGGAGATATCCAAGATATTGAAATGAAGAATTTCAGTGTTGAGTTTGCGAAAAACGGAAACGATGGAAATAAACTTTTAAAAGGAGGGGAATTCCAGGTAACAAGTACTAAAACTAAACAGATTGTTGATAAATGGACAAGCGGTGAACATATTTTCGATATTACTGAGGATATGAAAACTAAACTTACATCAGGTGAAGTTGTTAGTGATATGTTTATTAACATTGAAGATGATTCAAGTACATATTACAGAATTTCTAAGAATGCAGATAGAGATGATTATAGACTTTTAATGCAGGCAAATGGTGAAACTAAATATTATAACATCGATATCAACGGTGATGAAACAACACATATGATCAGAGGTACAGTTGAAGATCAGGAATATGTTATTACAGAGCTTAAGAGTCCTGATGGATATGCAACAGCCGAGCCAGTTAGCTTTAAAACAAATAAAGAACAAAATTTAACTGTTGACATGACAGATGAAATTACTCAATTTGAATTTTATAAGAAGGATATAACTTCTCAGGAAGAGCTTGAAGGTGCAACTTTGCAAATTAAAGATAAAAACGGAAATATTGTAGATGAATGGGTATCTGGAAAAACACCACATAAAATTACTGGATTAACTGTTGGCCAAACATATACAATGATAGAAGTAATTGCACCAGTAAATTATAAAATTGCACAAAATAAAGAATTTACAGTTAGCAATACTGGAGAAGTTCAAAAAATAACAATGTATGATGAACTTATGCCTGTTGCTAAAAAGGTAAAAACTGGTGATTTAAGCAATCCGTTTAGTTATCTTGTTTTAACAGGTGTTGCAGTTTTAGGAATGTCCCTTGTTTATTATAGAAGGAAAAAAAGTTGTTAATTAAACTAAAAGAGGCAATTTGCCTCTTTTTTGTATATGCTATTTAAAAATTTAGATGGCATATACAAAAAAAGAAAGGTGTGTGGAGAATATGAAAAAAAGATATGTTGTAATATTTTTACTTATATTAATGTTTTTTATTAGTGGCTGTCAAAGTGAGTTATTCAGTGATCCAAACTTCAGCAAAGATAAAATAAAATTTAATAGCAATATAGTAATAAACTATGGGGAAAAGAATGTTGATACTACAAAATTTGTGTCGGGTATAGATGATATAAAAATTAAAGACAGCAATAGATTAAAGGATGAGCTAAGAATCACTGTTGATAATTACAGTATTATCTGTCCTGAGTTTGATGCAGATGAATTAGGTAAACATGTACTTGTTTATTCTTTAGGTGATTACAAATACAAAGTAGAAGTAACTGTAAAAGATATAACTGCACCTTTGATTCTATTACAAAATAATGAAATTGATTTAACGGTTGGAGAAAAGTTTTCAAAAAAGAATTTAGATTACAAAATAAAGGATAATCTTTCCAAGAAGAAAGATATCAGGATTTCAATAAAAGGTGATTATAATTCTAAAAAATTGGGTAAGTACAATCTTAAATTGGTTGCTAAAGATGAAGCAGGAAATAAATCGAGTGTTGATTTTGTTTTGAATATATATGAAAAGGCTTCACTGGAGATTGACAAAACTAATATTTCATTAAATATTGGGGAGACATTGCTTGTATCTGCGAAGGTTAAAGGAAAAGATCAAACTGTAAATTGGACGAGCGACAACAACACTATTGTGGTAGTTGATAATGGAAAGATTACAGCAGTGTCTCCAGGTACTGCAATTATAAGAGTCACATGTGGAAATCTCGCAAAAGAAATTAATGTAAATGTAAAAGCTAAAGAGACAAACAACAATGCTAACAGTCAAAATTCAAATAATAATAAAAATAATGCAAATAATAGTTCGAGTGGCGGGACAGGTGGCAATAAGGTTACCAATCCCTCACAGTATAATAAATATTTTTCTGAGGTTTCGATTGCTACATACAATGAAGCATTAAGTTATGCCGAGGGTAAAGTGAACAGTGGGGTCGTAAATTCTTATTCATTAATGCCAGATGGCAAGGGATATCAAGTAACATTCGGTTAGATAATAAAAATCCATGTCAATGGATTTTTTATTATATATTTTTATATTTTGAAAGGAGAAAAAGCAAATGAATATTATTGGAATTATTTGTGGTGTAGTTGTTGCAGTAGGATGCCTTATCGTTTTTTTATGTCAACTGATTAAAAATGATATCGAAAATGTAATTGTATTTATTGTAACAAGACTGGCTATTGCTATAGCAGCTGGCTTAACTGTTGCAATGGCATTATCAATTTAAGGAGGAATAATTATGCGAATTAAACTAAATAAAAAATTATTAGTAAGAAAGGAAGATGGTTCAGTAAACCGTATAACAATCAATCAAAAAGATTACTATAAATTTATTTTGCCAAAAGGATGTGACTTTGGAAATACATTAGATGAAAATGGAAATGAAGTAGGAAAATTACCAGATTCAATACGTGCCTCATTTATCGTACCTGTCTGGTATACAAGTCAGGCAATAGAAGGTGAATTATGTTATATTGATTTTCCTGATAACTATAAGTATTTAAAAATTACTTTAGATTTGGGCAAGAGCGAAGAAAGATTAGAAGATGGTAGACATAAACATCTTTTTTCTGCAATTGAAAATATTTCGCCAAATGAACTTGCAGATATTATTGAAGATACAAAGTGGTTAAGTTTTACCGTTTCGGTAAAACAGTTAGGTAAACCGTATCAAACTGAACAGGGAAATAAAAGGATAAGCATTTTACTTCCAAAATACGCAGGTGATTTGATGGGGTGCAGAGCAACTATCAGTCAGAACTGTATCAAAGACATAAAAGGAAGAGATGATATTAAAATTGTTAATATCCCAAAAAACTCTAAATTTAACATAATGCGTTCTAAAATTGTTGGTCAGGATATTGAAAACCAAATGAAACCAGTATTTGGCGATAAAATTATCGAAGCAACAGTAACAGGAAAGGAATTATTTGAGTTGTTTAAAAAACCTAATGAATACGAAGAACAAACTACTCACGAAGTGGAAAGTGAAGAAATGGAACAAGGATTATAACGGTTTTGTGTAGTTTTAGAAAGGAGACTTTATGAAAGAAATTATTACAATGGAAGTTATCAAAATAACTACTATGGGGTCATTTGATCCATTAATTCAACTTGTAACCCCTTTTGCTGAAGATGCGCTTTTGTTCTTTCAGACAATGGCAGTATTATTTGCTACAGCTATGGGTGTATATTATAAATTAAGACAAATTTTTGCTGATGCACAGGAAGATCAAATGTGGGATAAGAAAACAAGAGGTGTATTTGTAGGACTGGTTTTTATTTTTGCAATTCCTACAGTAATCAAAGTATTATCTTCATATTTTAATTAGAAAGAGGCAATTTGCCTCTTTTTATATTTTTGAAAGGAGGTATAGAATTGGAACAAATGTTAGAAAAGTGGTATGAATTTTTTGATAAAGAAAGACTCAATAAGTGGATTGATGAAGATAAGGAAAATCGATCTGGTTTTATTGCAGGGGTTAATGAAAAGACAATCAATGAAATTAGGAATATTTTTGAAAATAATATTGAAGAGTTTATTGAATTTTATGACTATACTGGTGGTCAAATATTATTACCAATTTTTAAAATAAGAGATCAGTATAGAGAATTTAAAGAGAGAAAAGTATCTAATGAATATGGATATTATGTTAGGGATATTCCAACAAGCGAATCTAGTGATATACCATTCTTTTTTGAAAACGCCCAATCTTTAGATGGGTTTGATATTTCTGGTGGTAGTACTGAAGATAATGAAATTATCGAGCTATTGAACAAACTGCTTGGAGAAATTTCCTCTGTTAAAAAGATGAATATAGAAAATAATCATATTTTAAATGAAATTGGTAAAAGATTTTACAATATTGGAAAATCAAAATTTGATATAAATGATGAACAGATCGAAAAATTAAAAGAAGTGTTAAGAGAAATAGGATATGAGATTGAAAATGTAAACCATGAAAATAAGAAAAATTTTCAAATTATTTTACAGCACATAAACACATTTGAAACCAATAAAAATAACAAAATAAGTAAGTATAAAGACCATATTATAGAATATGCTAAAAATAATATATTCAGATTTACAGTTATATGCTCATCCATCAGTATATTTATTACGATTGTTTTAATAAAAATTATGGAGGTATTTGTAAAATGATGATGATGGGCTTATTTAGCGGAATCAGCGAGGATGTAGCTAATTTTTTTAGAGATTTCTTATGGAAACTGATTGAAACTGAAATAGACTGTGTCAGAAATTTAATTAATGCACTTGTTAATGGCGTATTATCATTTGGGATTTTAGACAATACATGGATTCAGGATGGATATAAAGCTGCAATTACTCTCATGTTTATTATTTTGCCTGCAAAAATAATTTATGAGTTTATTTTTGCGATGGTTCGAGAAGATGATAATGCTAGTGATGTGAATAAGAAGCTTGGTGGAGCGATTATGGGAGTTATGCTTGCAGTTTCCTTAAGTATAGTAGTTCCTCTGGCTAATAATCTGTCTATAAATGTATCTAAAGCCCTTATTGGTCAACAGTACAGCGTTGGAAGCAGTTCGAATGGAAATTCTTGGAATGATAACAGCGGTACATCTTTAAATAATTCATCATCGGCATCTAATGATACAAATCAAAAAGATTTAGCGAAAGAGTTGGTTGTTTCTACTTTATGTGCATTTGGCGGTATGGATAGAAATAATACAACATTTTCTTATGTAACTAACGAAGATGGAGTAGGAATGGATATAGGTGCTGAAAGATTTTATGACTATATAACCAACAGTGACGGTGCTTTGGCAGGATATGAAGGTGAGCCTAGTGAAAACAGTGGTGTAAGATCATCAGATAATTTTTTTTCAAAGGGAATTTATAACCGATGGTCATTTTACTATCGTTGGGATGTAAACGGTAATGGGACTGACGGTAGCGATGACTGGGATCTTCTTGGCAGTTGGGATTCATCATCATCTTTTCCAGAGTCATCAAAGTCTGATGGCGGTTATGGTTCAAGAAGTGTCCCGTCAAATGAAACGCAGGCTAAACAGGCATACGAATATATTTGCGACCATGCAGGAGATTATATCTGGGACTTTGGTTATATTGGAACAATGATAGGACTGGCGATATTTATGATACTTCTTTTTATTATTACAATTGAAGTAGCAATGAGAATTATTGTGATTGGATTTTTATATGTAATTGGACCGTTGTGTTGTTTATCACTTACAAATTATCAAAATCCGCAGGCGTTTACAGTATGGAAAAATACCATTTTAGGTATATTTTTTGTAAATGTGACTCAGATTTTTATGTTACAGCTTTTAATGAATCTAGCTGGAGATATTTCTAAAGCAGGAAGCGGAAATAGTAATGTTATTGCTTCGATTGCACTGTATTTTGGTACTTTTTCTGCAATTATTGGTTTGCCTAAATATGTTCAGTCAATGATTGGAGGTTATGGACAAGGAATAATGGAAAGTATGCAGCAGCTAAAAGGTGCAGTAGGTGGTGCATGGGGTATGACTGGAGGTGCTGTTTTAGGAGCTGGAAGAAAGGTCATGGGTCGACATAATGATAATACTGGTCATTTAACTGGCGGATTGCGTGGGGCAATTATGGGTAATAAGCATTATGGTGGACAGCGGATCGGTGGCTTAGCTAACAGAACAAGGGCGATGAGAGATGGTTTGTTTGGAAAACAGGAACAACAGAAGAAAGATGCCCAATCTGGAAACAGAAGCGGTAATGAGGAATATAATTACAGAGCGGGTCTAAACAGTGATACTGGGGACAATGTGAATAGTGGCGGTGAAGACCGTTCACGTATGAATGCCAATATTGGATCATTTTCTAATCTAGGCGCAGACAACGCAAATGATGAAAAATATAGCCGCACGAATGTAAGTTCAGGAACATCGGCTAACAAAAATTCAAAGGTTAATGCTCGTTCAGGAGGTCTTCTGGGACGAGATGGAGTGGCAAATAGAACTTATAATGCAGGTAAGTCATTTATAAACAATCCTACAAAAACAACAAGGAAAGCTGTTAATGGAATGGCAAATGTTATAGGGGTTCGTGGTACTGGTCCTAGAAACTGGAATAAAGGAAATAGTGAAAATGAAACTAAAAAATAGAATGTACATGAAAATACATTTGTAGCGTGAAGTGAATTAAGGGATAACGAACTTCATGCAAAAATACGTTCAGCTGTAAGAAATTTATGAAATTCATAGACAAAATGGAATTAAGAGGTGATGAATAAGGATGAACAGATTATTTTATACCATTTTTAGCAACATTGATATATTTAAGGTAATAAAAAACACATTTATCTTTGTTAGTGAATGTGTAGCGATGAATTTATTATTTTTAGGTCTGGCATGTTTTGCAAATCCAGATATAATAGATAAAAATTTATTAACTGAACTTTCTTTTAAAAACAGTTATGCCTTATATTTATTTATAATAATTTTATATGAAGGAAGCAGAAATTTTATCAGTTATGCTTTTTTTGATAGAAAAATCACTTATATCAGAGGTTCAACAATAGAACATATGAAAAAAGTGAAAGAATTATGTATCGGATTCAATTGTGAAGTAAAAGTACTAACTGGGGATTCAGATTACAAGGTCAGACTGCTTGGAATTATACTAATGGTTCTTGTCTGCCTGGCAGTTTTGTTCTGTACATGTGTAATAATTCTTATCATGTATGGATATCTGTATTTTATGCTAGGTATTTTACTATATTAAAATCAGGTGATGATAATTTATAGGAGGTGTATAGATGGTTGATCGAAATGATTACAAAATAATTATCAATAAAGGAAAAACTAAAGAAAAGTTTTTTCTTTTTTTAACTGTTGGTGAGATGGGATTTTGCCTTTTTATAGGTGTTTTGAGTTTTAAGTTTTTTGGAATGTTTATGAGTGAACTTTATTCACTGCTGATAGCAGTTGTTTTAAGTGCGTCTATAGCATCGCTTTTTATAGAAATACCAGTTTCGCACCTCAGTGTTCTACATCATTTAAAACTGGCATGCAAGTATTATTTTACTTTACCAAATCAGTATTACTATTATCGTGATAAAAGCAAAGAAGAGAACATTAATAAGGAGGAAGAAAATAGTGATTTTTACCAAGAAGAAAGGTACACAGCAAGCAAAAAAACAAAAAAAGCAGACAAAAGAAACCACAGGTAGAACACGTCATATAAAATATGCAATTCCTGTTACATGGAATGAAGACAGACAATGTTTTATTGATAACGAGGAACATTTTATTTTAATGGCAAAAACAGATGGTACGAACCTGTTTGGATTAAAAGAAGAAGATCAAAATGTATATATGAATGCATTTGCTTCGATTTTTAATTCTAATACTGGTTCAGGACAAATTTATTCTTATGAAGTTCCTGCAGACGTTGATGGTTATATAAATGATTACAATTATTTAAAATCTCAACTGGATGTTGTTGGAAGCGAGATAGATCAAATAAAATATAAGATTTTGGATGATGCTTCTATAAGATTAGAAGATACAAGTGTTACTAGAGAACTGGTAGATCGATGTTTTGTGATTATATTAAAAGATAAAGACTGGTTCAAGCTCAAAAGAAGATTGGCAGATGTGATTTCGTATCTCAATTCATATCAAAGAACTAGACTTATGACACCGCAGGAAATGTTAGAAGTGGTATATAATTACTATAATCCTGCAAATGGAAAATTTGTTCCTTCAGTTTATAAAGACCAGTTTGGTGTAATGGAATGTATATATCCAGATTATATTGGTTTTTACGATAAGGGCTTTAATCAGTCAATTGTATTAAATGATTTGTATTGTAAGACTAAATGGTTAGCAACGTTTCATAAAGAGCCTGTAATGGCTCTTTTGTGTTATCTGGCTACTGCCAGAGGAGTTGATTTTTCACTTCACTGGTCACCTGCACCTCATGATGCTATTACAAAAGATATAGATAAATCTATTAAAGCGCTAGAAAAAAGAATAAACAATGAAAAGGAAGAGTCGAAAATTTCTAAGAGTAAAAAGGAAATCGCTGAAAATATTGAAATGGTAGAAAAATTAATAAATGATGGAAATTTTCCAATTTATTTTAGTGTTTCAATTAGAATTGTTGCCAGCAGTCCTGATTTATTAGAAGAATCCGTTAAAGCAATTGATAAAGATGTCAAACAGTTCAATATTAAATTTAGAGAGGGTATACACCAGCCACTGGAAATGTTTAATCTGACTGCTCCGATTTGTCAAAATTATGTAGAAAATTATATGTTGGAAACTACAGCGGATACAATGGGATATATGTATCCTTTTGTGTATGAGGCGTTATATGATTCAACGGAAGAAATAGACAAAGACAGTAAGGAAGTTTTATATAGATACCCTCCTGTATATATAGGAAATACTAAAAATACAAACGGTGTAGTATTTTATGATAACTTTGTAAGAAAAGGCGATAGAACTAATTCTAATGAATTTATTGTTGGTACGACTGGTATGGGAAAAACTCTATTCTTGATGTGGCTTATTAAAGAGCGATATGGTTTAGGATACAAGCAGTTTATAATTGATATTGAAGGAAAAGAACTGCATAGGCTGGTACATGTTTTAGGCGGGGAAAATATAAACTACTCTGATGGCAGATCAGGTCTTATTAATCCGCTTCAAATTAGACTTAATGTACCTGAAAGTGAAAAGGATAATGAAAAAACGCCTTTAACTGAAATATTTCCACTATCAGAACATATTAGATTTTTACGTTCATTTTTTGATGCTTATAAAGGAAACGCCAAGGAGGATATTAGACTTCTTCATGATAATTTGATAGAAAAAGCGTTGGAAAATATTTATAGAGAAATTGGAATAACTTATCAAACCAGTGCCCAAATGATTGTAGATAATTATAAAAATAAAGACTTTCCAATAATGCTTGATCTTTATAATGAGCTGTACAGACTGCTGGAAATAGCAAATAGTGAGAAAACTCCTAACATAAAAGAGGTAACCAGAATTAAAGAATGCATTGCATTTGTTGAGCCTATGGCATGTGGAGCAGATGCTTCAATATTCAATGGTCATACTAGTATTGATTTGAATAGCCGACTCATTTGTTTTAATGTCAGTGGGTTACAGGATAATACCAATAACAAAGTATTATTAACTCAGTATTTTAATGTACTTTCTTTTATATGGACAAGTATAGTATCTAACACCGAAAACATTAGACAGCAACTTTATAATGATGAGTTTGGTGTAATAATGGATCCACGCTGTTTAGATATCATGATGTATTTTCAGACAATTGCTAAGCGAATAAGAAAGCGTAAGGGAGGTCTTACAACTGCAACTCAGCAGATTTCTGATGTATTGAAGGACTCTGTAAAAGATCAGGGGGAAGCAATTATTTCTCAGTCTGCATATCAGTTTTATTTCGGATTAGGCTCAGGTGGAATTAAATATTTTAAGGATGCAGAAAGCAATTTGATTCCTGAAAGTGAAATGAAATTTATTCAGTTTGCTGAAATGGGGGACTGCTATTTTAAAGTAGGTTCACAAACAGCTATGAGAATTCATATTACTTTGCCTGATGATGATTTAAAAGAGTTTGAACGAATTAAAGCAGATTAGAACTATATGAATATAATTAACAATATTAAAAAAACTATTGCGGTTACATTACTGGGGGGCGGTATGCCTCTTTTTATTATTTTTATATGTTTGGCAATCCTTCTTACTTCTTTTTCAGTGTCATCAGATGATGCCTATGCAGAACGAGAAGGAATGCAAACAATTGAACTTTTCATACAGATTGCTAATAATGAGTACGAAACTTGCGGTAATGTTAAAGGCGGTGACAAGTATCGAAAATGGTATACAGGTACTGCGGATGGTGCACCATGGTGTGCAACATTCGTCTCTTACATCGCTTACAAAGCAAATATTTTAGATACTGCAATAGTAAAATTTGCTGACTGTGACGCAGGCATTAAGTGGTTTAGAGAAAAAAATCAGTTTAATTATACAGAGTATTATGAGGCAGGAAACTCATACGTACCGCAACGTGGAGATTTGATTTTCTTTTCATCAAATAAAAATAAAAATGATTCTACCCATGTTGGCATCATTGAAGAATGTGATGGCAGCATAATCAAAACAATCGAGGGTAACAGTGGTAATGCTATTAAGAAGAGAAGTTACAGCATTTCAAATGAAACTGGTACTATTTTAGGATATGCAACTCCTAATTATCCATCTTCAGGTTCGGCAAAACTTGAAGGAGCTTTATCAGAGGCATTTAAATTTTTTGCTTCTAATGAGTCGGGAAATGATTATAATAAAGGCTTTTCTAAGGGTGATGGATATTATGCGTTAGGGTATTATCAGTTTGATAGTCGCTATGACTTACAAGAATTTTTAAGATTTTGTTATGAGACAAATCCTACTTTATATGCGCCGTTTTCTAATTTTTTGAATGTTCCAAAATCGAAATTAAGAAATAATAAGAATTTAGAAAAAGCATGGCATCAGGTATATGAAGCAGATTCGGAAAATTTTGCAGTGATGCAGGATACATTTGAATACAATAATTATTACCTTCCAGTTGAAAGCGGACTTGCAGGAAAGGGTATCGATATATCTTCAAGATGTGATGCTTTAAAAGGAATGTGCTGTTCATTGTCGAATTGGGCTGGAACAAAAACAGCAGTAACTATTATTATGGATAGCAGGATTAATAGTAATATGAATGATAAAGAATTCGTTTCAAGAGTGTATGATTATCTTTATTCATTAAAATATAATGATTATGCAAAGTACGGAAAGACTGGGAAAAAATATTATAATGGATGGCATAATCGTTGGAAAAGAGAAAAAGAACAGTGTTTAAAATACATCCAGTAATAAGGGACGGAGGATAAAATGAATAATGAAAATAAATATTTTATAAAATTTTTAATACTGGTAGGAATTTTAATTGCAATTTTAATTGGATATGCAGGTTTTAATTTTTTTAATATAAGCGGTATTTTTAATGAAAAACCGATTTATTATTTTTGCAGTTATCATGATGATTATTATTTAGATATGAATGATAATCAGATAGTAAAGTTAAAAAATGATATTCAAAATTTTATGGAGAAGTTGGATTATGTTGATGAGGATTACGACAATATAACTTTTCAGTCAGTAGTTTATGAAAAAAACAAGGAAGTTGTATATTATTTTTTTCTGGTTGATGATGAAATGAATACCTTGTACGCAGTTCAATTTGATAAAAGAAGTAATAGTTGGGATAAGAAATTTGTGTGGAATGGTGATGATGATAATCGTGATTATCATGACGAAAGTATTAAATACTCGTATTTATACATTGTAGATAAAGAGGAATATGATAATCAAAAATATCTTAAAGAAATAGAAGATATGCCAACTGATGATATTGATCCTGAAATTAATTACTGAGTGAGGTGAAAGTATGGAGTTTAAAAAAAGTTTTTGGCGTACACGAATTTTATGTATGATTGATTCTTATAATAAGATTTCATTAGAAGATAAACTTGACAAAGAGGAAATTCTTGATGATTTGAATGGAAAAGATACAGAATATTATCTGCACGTATACCTTGATGTAAGAAATAAATATCATAAATTAACAAAAAAATTTATTAATAATCAAATTGGTAAGTAATTATTTATTTTAATAAAAAGAAAGGGGAATGGTCGATGGGAATGGTTAAGCTTAATGAGGAATATCTTGAAAAAGTTAAAAAGCATAGAAAAGAATTGCATATTACACAATTGCAGATTTCAAAAAAACTTGGATGGTCATTATCAAGATATCAGCGGTTTGAATCTGGGTTTTATAAAGAAATTGAAGATGATGCACCAAAAAAAATCAAAGAAGAATTTGGTATAGATTATAGTTTGTTACAAGAAAACTTCGCATCAGCAGTAAAAAAAACAATTAGATTTCCGCAAGATTTACATGATAAGATAGTATTTTTTCAACATGAGTTTGAGTGTGATAGCTTTTCCGAAGCTATTATTTTTTGTTTACGTGATTATACTACTAATACGGAACTGGCGAGAACAAAGTATGAGATGAAAGATTTTTTTGAGGAATTAATTCTTCAAACATATGCTAAAACATTAAAAGAAGCAAGATATGAAAGTAGTAAATATAAACATTTATTGAAATACTTAGAAGAAAAATACGGTTTTGAAAGTGAATACGAACAACAACTACTTAATGAAATTGACAACAAAAAGAATCATGCCAGATATTAAAGGAGATAAAATGAAAGATATTATAAAGATAATTTTATATGCTGATGAGGATGTTTACTTAAAAATATATGATCAGTTTTCTAATTTTGATGAAGATTTAAATCGTGAAGTACATTTTTTTGATAGAGCTAACAGTGATGTTAGACACATCATGACAAATAAATATATAAACTTTTCTATAAACAACACTGGTGGCTATAGAAACGTTTCGCATGTAATTATCCAAAAATCTTTTTACAAAAACAAAGATATTATCAAAATTCTACGGACATTTAAACTGATTAATCCTAATGTAAAACTGCTTTTATTTATGAACGATGACCCGTCATATTATTCAATGCTGATGTCAATTATTGCAAATGAAGGACTTGCATCAATCGCATTTTCCATTGATGATATTGGAAAATGGTTAGTTGGAGGCGGTGAATTATTTGATCACTCCGAATTGATTATTAAAAAAATAACCAAAAAGAAAAGGAAAGAATTTCTCGCCTATTGATTTAACAACAGGCAAGAAATTTATTTTATTAATTCGTTCTACCTAAATATTCCAATATTTTCCCAAATATTTCCATACCAGATTCCAAATATTCCCTGAATATTTTCAATCATTTTTAGGTAGCAGGATAAGGCAGTCCGACAGGACTGCATATTTGGAGCTTGTTCGCAGTGCGAACAACTAGTGCTGAATCATTCTTCAGGCGATTTCCTCACTGTCGGACAAACTGAATATTATTCAAATAATATTCAGTTTTTTCCTCTTTATTTTCCTCAAAGAATGATTCCTGAGTCATTTTTCAGACGATTTCCGTCTTTGTCTTCAAAAAGTGAATATTCCTACTTATTTTTGATTCAGTATTCATTCAAAAAATGATTTCTAAATCATTTTTCAAGAATATTCACTTTTTGTCGGACGAATTTATCATATTGAGGCATTATGCCTCTTTTTATTTATTCAAAGAAAGGGGATGTGTAAATGAGAGATCCTGATAAAAAAAAGACTATCTCAAATGAAGTGATATTCAATGTGATAGGAATTGTTGGTGTTATTTTGTTAGTGCCAATTTTTATAACGTTTGTATTCTGGTATCTGGCTACAAATGTACTTCAACAGGTTGATGAAAATTTTTTAAATACCTTTGTATCCCATTCAAAAGAAATATTAATTATCAGTGTAAGTTTATATGCATTGGCATTTTATTACGTAGTGACTTTTTTCAGAACGGTAAAACCAAAAAAGACGGATATGCTTGCAAGTCAGTGTTGGTCTACTGTTAGTGAACAGAAAAAATTTTTTGGTTCAACCGTGGTGGATGCAAGTCTTAATCTTGAGGAGGGAGGTTCACCGATAAATTATCTACCTAATGAAAACATAATCCTATATGAAAAGGGAGCTGTACATGATATTGTAGTTGGAACAACACGATGCGGAAAATCTAGAAAGATTGTTCGCCAGCTTGTAATGATAGTTTCCATGGCAGGTGAATCAATGATATTTAATGACCCTAAAAAAGAAATGTATTTTGATTTTAGAAATTTTCTGGAGAAGAAAAAAGATTATAAAGTTAACTGTCTTGATTTTAGAAATTTACAATACAGCGACGGATGGAATCCGTTAGATTCAATAATTGACTGTTTACAGGATAGAGATGATCCAGATATTGATAATGCAGATCAGTACAGTCAGGATATGGTAACATCAATCGTTGTTGATAGTGGGAAAGGTGAACAAATCTGGATAGACGGTCAAAAGGCACTTATTAAAGGAATTATATTAGCAAACTGTCAGGCTAATGTATCTGAAGATAAAAAGAATTTTTATTCTGTTTATCAGACGCTTGCTCTTCTTGGAGGTGAGCAGGCATACAACAATAATCCTAACGACAAGAAGATGAAACTTTCTGCATATATGAATTCACTTGATGAGACAGATATAGCAAGAACAGCTTATACGACAATTACTAATTCACCTGAAAAGACGAGAGGTTCTTTTATGACAAGTGCATTGGCAACTTTACAGCTCTTTTCGAGTATTAAACTGATGAAGGTACTTAGTAAGAGTGATTTCAGTTTCAGAGAATTTACAGAGGGCAAGCGTGCTTTGTTTATTGTTAATCCTGATGAGAAAAAAACTTATGATAGAATTGCAGGTATATGTTTTGACCAGTCATATCAAACTCTAGTCTTTGAAGCTAATAGAATGCAGGGAAGAAGATTGAAAAAAAAGGTACACATGATTTATGATGAATTTGGGAATATGCCTACAATTGATGCGATGCAGAGCAAAATGACTGTAGCCCTTTCTAGAGGAATTGTATACCACTTGTATGTGCAGGGATTTGATCAGCTGAATGATAGATACGATGAATCGATTGCAAGAATTATTCGGGGAAACTGTAACCTTACTTATTTTATCTCAAGTGCAGATTTGAATACATGCAAGGAAGTTGCTGAGAGTATTGGTGATGAAACAATCTGGGGTCCAAGCCATAGTGCCAATTATAACCCGATTGCTTCTTCTACTGGCAGTGGTGTGAACTATTCAATGTCTAAAAGACAGCTTGTTGATGCAAATGAATTAATGGTGGCGGACAATCGTGATGGAAATGGTATTATTGTTAAGAGGACTTACTTTTCTCCTTCAAAAGTATATTTACCTGACTGCTCAGAGTATCCATGGTACGAAGAAATGAAAACTGATGAAACGGAAATTAGTAAAGCAGACAGGGAACTAAACTGGGCAGTCCCGAGATGTTTTGAATTGCGAGAAACTGAAATAAGACAAGCGGTTTATACAGATGAAGATTGTAATTCAATTAGTATGAGTGAAAGAAGGAGACCAATACTGACTCAAAAAAATTCAATGCCTAATGAAAAAGAACTATACTGGTACTGGTCTATGAGAGATGATCTGTCTGAAAGTGTAAAAAAGCATGTTATTCAGCATATTGCCAACTGCAACAAAATACTATCAAGAAAAGAAATAATGAAATATCTAAAATCAAAAGAATTTTTTGATTATATAAATCCAATAGATGTAGCAGATAAACAGAGGCATTCAACTGAATCGGCTGATAGAGTAAAAATGGTAAAGACAGCATTGCAGTCATTTGATAATAACTCATCCCAAAAGCAGTCTACGTTAATGAAGAAAATAGATGATTTATCAGTACCGCAGTTAAGAGAACTGGCAAGTGTTGCTAGAGTAATTAGGGACGGTAAAGCAAGAAATGGCTGAAATTATTTTTAATGCTGAATTTGTTAAAACAGAATATGCAGGCAACAGCTGTAAAAATATTAAAAAACAAATTAATACTGATGAGCTGGTTGATTACTATGAGCGAAAAGAAGCTTGTGATTATACTGTTGATGAAAACGAAGCTGATGACACATATCAGATAAATTCACAAGATGCTTTCAATTATTATGACTATCGAATCGGGTCTACTGGTGGATTTAATAGAAATGGTAATCTTGAAAAAGGAGAGGCAAACATGCTGATGGAAAAATATCAGCCAAAAATATTATGGCGCTTTGTGTTTTCTTTCGAAAAGGAATTTGCCCAGAACAGTAATATAATTACTAAGACTAATATGCAGAAATTAATGACTAAATCTATGGAGAAAAATATTCGTGCATTAGGTTTTGATCCGCAAAATGTCGAATGGGGCGCATATTATCATACCAATACAGATAATCCGCACTGTCATGTGTGGATGTTTGAAAAAGAACCAACAAAACGTTATTATAAAATCTCAAAAAAGAAATTTAATAAAGTACGGTCAAATGTTATTAGAACAATGGCACTTAATAGCGAAATTTATATCGAACGAGATAATTTAAAAGAGGAATTATTAAATTGTATTAAAAATGATGAATTAATAAAATTATTTAAGTCTTCAAAAAATAATTCAAAAAAGTGTTTTAAGAAAAATAACGGAATCATCAATCTTCTTTTAGATCTCAATGATAAATTACCGCTAAACGGGAGTTTAAAATATAATTCAAAAAACATTCGACCATATCATGATGATATTGATAAAATTGTTGACATAATTTTAAATACAAATAATGTTAAATTATTTTACTGTCAATATAAAAAACATCTTCAAAAAGAAAAAGAAATGTTTAATAACCGTTATTTTAGTGATGAGGAGAAGATGGAGCAGAATCGCTCCTTCGAGAATAAGGATAAGGAGCTGAGGACTAGAATAGCCAATATGGTATTGCAGAATATTAAAAATTATCGTTTGGATAATGAACATTATTCTAAATTGGAAAATAAAATCAAAAAGGAAACAATCAAAACGAGTGCTAAGAAACATTCGTATATAAATAAATTTAGTGCTGTTAACGCATCGAAGCATTCTATGAGTTGTCGAAGTTCTCTGTTGCAGGCAGGTATTTTAGATGAATTGTCAAAAGCAATAATGGAAAGCAGTAATGCTTCAAGAATAATTGAAAAAGAATTAGACGATATGGTAAAAAAAGCACAGAAAGAAATTAGGACTAATTCATTTGAGCGCTCATTATAAAAATAAATCATATAAAAGAGACAGTTTGCCTCTTTTATATTTTAAGAAAGGATGGATAAGTTATGGACAAACAAATTAGAGAATTAAATAAAAAAATAGCAGCGTTGGAGAAAAAAATTAATGATGCACAAAATCAAATAGATAAGATGGAGAAAATAAAGAAAGAAGCAAAAGAGGAATTAACACCATTAAACAGAGTTAAAGAAAAGTTGACAGCAATTCAAAATGAACTTGAAAATACTATCCAAAAAAAAGAAGTGACTAATGACAATGAAGAAACTGATAGAAGTCTACAACGGTATTAATAAAACATATTACTGCAGGTGCGATTTAAATGCATTTGGGTTATCTTTTAAAAAAACAGGAAAATATTCTGGTAAGTGGGTCGGCAAGGCAGATGAAGATAAAGCAAATGCAATCAAAGAGTACTGTATAAAAAATAAACTGAGAGTAAATATAACAGATCTGGCGTACACAAGGGCTCATAACTACAGAGAAGTATATTTTGAGAACAATAAAGGAATTTTTGGTGATGGAAGATATTATCATTGTGTATATTGTGGAAAAATCTTAAAAAAAGATAAAGTTACAGTAGATCACTTTTTTCCTATCAATAAAGTTAAAAACAGTTCGTATTCCAGTATTAACATAAGACTACTAAAAAAATTTGGAATCGAAGATATTAATGATAAAAGAAACCTCGTATGTGCCTGCAAGAGTTGTAACTCGTCAAAAGGATCAAAAGGTGGAATTTGGCTTGTGAGAGGCTATCTTGGAAGATTTTTTATCTTATGGGTATTATTTTATACATTACTTCTATATTTTATAGGATATTATTTAATATATGCTTTTAATTGTTTTATTAAGTAGTGGGGTAAAAATCATGAAAATAAATGGTGTCACAATAGTGAATTTTAAAAGTGATAATAATCTCTATCAATGCGATGTAATATTTGATGGAAAATTTTTAGGATGTTATAAACAGAAAAGCAGTTATAGTGATTATTGTTCTTTTGATAAAAAATTACTCTATGAAAGCATGGTAAAATTTAAGGAGAGTAAACTTTATAAAAATAATTGTTTCGTTACAGATGATGATGTAAAAGATTTTTATACGGTAGATATGTTTTTAAGTGATTTGTGCGATCTCTTTCAAGATGAATCACTTTTAAAAAAAGCAATTAGCGAATACGATGAATTTGAATGTTTATTAATTGGAGAATCGCTAATTACCAATGAGACTCTGTATTGTATTTTGAAAATAAATGATGAATTAGAAAATAAAAAAAATATAATGAGAAAAATGTTAAATAATTCAGTGGTTTTTAGGAGTTATAAAAGTCTAAATGAATTTATTATAGATAACAGATAAGTTAGCAAAGACCTGGATTATAAAATGGAGGAATAAAATGTTTTTAACTGAGAATGAATTAAAAGATAAATTTTGGAAATCATACAATGGAAATAATCGAGCGTTGATATATCAGTTTGAGTGCAGTATTAGAGAAGGCAATGCTGATCTTGTAACAGTTGAAAAATATCAGGAGAACTTCCAGATAAACGCATTTGAGTTTAAATTGACCGATATAAGAAAAGTAATTAGACAGGCTGAAGAAAATGCAAAACTTGTTAACAAGAGTTGGATTGTTATTCCTGCTGATCGTAAAAGTGTGATAAGTGATAAATATATAGGAGCGTGTAAAGAAAAAGGGATTGGAATTTTGTATGTTGAAGATGGGGGACGGTGGAGTTTGGGGCTGTCACCTAGATATAAACGTGAAATACCTATGACACAGCAGCTGCTTAACCTTATGATGAAAGGATACTAAAAAGAACTGTATCGATAGCATAATTGTATTTACTCAATAATTTGTTATAATTGTAATAGGAGGCGATATCATGGAAAGACAAAATGAATGGAAATCTTTTTTAAAAACTCCTTTTAAAAATTGCAGGTATATTTATCCGATTCAACAAAAAAAGGTTGAAAAAATGATAAATCATTTAAAAAACAATGACAATGTGATTAAAATTATTGTTTTCGGATCTAGTGTGACTTCAAAGTGCCATGCAGGCAGTGATGTTGATTTTTATGTTGAAGTTAAGGAAGATAAAAGAATTATTACAGATTATTTAGACTTTCTTTATGATTTGTGGACTAATTACACTGTTGATGAGAATATGAAAAAAGAAATATTTAAGAAAGGAGTTGTTGTCTATGAAAGAGAATGAAACACTTTTAGATAAGGCAAATCAAAATCTAAATATTGCAAATACATTATATGAAACGTATAGATACGATGATGAGGCATATTTAAATTATGTTGGCTATCATTTACAGCAGTCTGTAGAACTTTCGCTTAAATTCTGTTTAGAAATCAATGGAGTAGAATATCCTAAGACCCATGATATCACTCAGCTGATTGCTTTAATCAATAAAAGTGAAGTAGATATTCCACTGACAGAATATATTGATGATCATAGTGAAATGTTTTCTCTCTGGGAATCAAGGACTAGATATATTCTGAATTACCGTCTGGAAGAAAAAAAAGTTGAAAGAGCGTTAACAGAAACTTATAGATTTATTTCATGTATTTGTGAAGAATACAACCTTCATCTTGATAAAAGTTACAGCGAGGAAAGCTTGGAAGATGAAAACGAACTTTAAAAGAGGCAATTTGCCTCTTTTTATTTTTAAATTTATATGAGGAGTAAAATACTATGAAATTAGTAATTGCTGAAAAGCCGTCAGTAGCAACTGTCCAAAATGCAAGTATCAAGTATATTAAGAGGGATAGGCAAATAAACTGTGCTTTTTATTTTTTTGTTGGAGAAACTGAGTAGTCTTTAGAATTAACTGCTTTTATTTTGATAGTAGAAAATGTTTAGTAATAAAAGAAAGAACAAAATTATAATAAATGCGTATTAGAAGGAGAATGCAGATGTATATAATAATAAAAGCTTTTTTAGATGATTTAATCGATTTTTGCTACAAAGGAACAGTCGAACCAGATATGTTGGCAAAATACCATAAATTTTATTTAAAATTAACTGATAAGGAATTAAAAAGCACATTAGGACACTACATATTTTCAAAAAAAGCTATACACTTATTTAATGTTAAAAGTAGAAACAACGTTTCCTGTATAATAACGCTAATACATGAACTAAGTCATCATATTGATTATATGAACAGAGGTACATCTGATCATAGTAAAGATTTTTACAATGTTCATATTGAGCTTATTATGACGTTATTTAAAATGGGAACAGTAAGCTATAATGAATTTATTAACTTAAAGGATAATGCGTGTAATTCTAATAAATTAAAACGTTTAGTAGAAAAAGGATACTGTGTAACGGAACAGCTGGATTATGAAAAAGAAAAAAACTGGCTAATAGTTAAAAACTGTTTTGAAGCATATGCGTACCTAAAAGAAAAGAACTATGTTTACAACTTTTATATTAAGTCCTGGATGAAAAAAATTAATATAAATGATATTGAAAAATCAAAAACTGAAATTCTGAATACATGTAAGAATGCAACGTTTATTACAAGATCTGGATGTGAACTGATTTTTAATTTGGTCGATGAAAGTAAAGAAAATAATATACCTTTTAAAAAGACATCTGAATCTAACATTACAGACGTAACTAAAAAGTGTCCTAAGTGTGGTGGGAAACTAGTGGAAAGAACGGGTAAATATGGTAAATTTACTGCTTGTGGCAATTATCCTAAATGCAAATATATTCAGAAAGACAAAAAAGATGAAAGTAGGGGAACTGGGGAACTATGTCCGCAATGTGGCAGTAAGTTAATAGAGAGAAACGGAAGATACGGCAAGTTTATTGCATGCAGCAGCTATCCAAAATGCAAGTATGTTAAGAAGGATATGTAAAATAAATTGTGCCTTTTATTAAAACAAAATATGCTATAGTGATTATTATAATTAGATTGGAGAGAAAAGAATGAAGATTGTAGGGGTAAGATTAAAAAAAGGAATTCATAAACCGATTAAAGATACTGCAAAAATTTATTATTTTATGTGTCCTATAAAAAATGTGGGTATAGGAGATTATGTTCTTTTGGAATGTGATGGTACTGATAAAATAAATATATTTCAAGTGGGGCTAATAATTGAAGAACATGATAATACTCCTGAAAATACAGAGCTGTATATGCCTTTTTCGTTTGTTGTTTCAGGATTTCCTGTAAAAGATTTTTTGGCCAGATGTGATAAAGTTGCAGAAATGCGAAAAAGACAAATAAAAAAAATAGATGAGATAATCGCATCAGATCCTATAAAATATAAAAAAAGAGTACCTAAAAAGAAACCCAGGAAAAAAAGTATAAAAAACAGATTATATGCACTAACTGTAAAGTGTCGAGATAACGAACTTAGTGAGGAAGAGAAAATAAAAGTTGCAAGTGAACTTTTGAAAATCTATTACATTCTTATGGATAATAAAACTCCAAGAGAAAAGAGATCGTCTTGGATGAGCAGTGTCATGGGATGTGATGTTGATGAAGCAAAAAGGTATATAGAATTAGTTAGAAAACACCCAAAATAAACTTTTGATAATGAAAGTACTGATGAAAAATTGGAAGTACAGATAAGGAAAATCATAGTAAAAAAATAGAATTAGACCCAGAAAAAAGAGATTAAACTTTATTATTTAATCTCTTTTATTTTGGATTATTATTAAGTAGAAAATAATAAAAGGTATATAGAATTTTTTGATTAACTAGTGTAAATTTATTTACTGGATAGTTAAGGATTTTTTCATTAACTATCCTCTTGGCATAATGAAGAAAAGAGGGAGAAAGAAATGAAATTAAAAATTGCCTACTGTAGAGTATCGACTATGAAACAAGCGCGTGACGGTATTGGGATTGATACACAAAAAAGAATGATTGCCGAACATGCTTTAGCAACAAATCTTATAAAAAGTACTGACGAGTTAAGTTTCTTTATCGATGATGGTTTTTCAGGTGGTGACCTTTGCAGGCCGAAAATGAATGAACTATTAAAAGAAATAAAAAATGGGAATGTTGAAATGATTTTAGCATACGATCTTGCAAGAATATCCAGAGATGTGCAGGACAGTAATTTATTTTTAAAGTTGATATTAAATCATGGTATTAAACTTATTTGTCTATATGATGATGCAAAAATAAATACTGCAAGCGACAGATTTAGTACAAATATAAAACTGTCAAACAATCAGTTTGAAAGAGAGAGGACAATAGAGCGAACAAATGACGGGTTGATCAGCATAGTGGAAAGCGGTAGATATCCATGTGGCGGTAAAATGACATTTGGATGGTACAGGGACGAAGATAAAAACATTCAACTTGATAAAAAAGTATATAATATAATCAGAAACGCTTTCAACTACGTGATTGAAGAATGGGAAACATCAGATGTTAGAGATTATTTAAATAAGTCTCAAAAAAAAACAGTTTAGTACAGAATCTGTTAAACAGATGATTAAAGATGAACGATATTCGGGTGTTCTCTTGTATAAAGGAAAGAAATATACAAACATAGTGCCACCAATAGTTACAAAAAGTATACAAAATAAAGCTATAGACAGTTTAAAGGTAGGACGTTCGAGAAAGAATTATCGATACATATACGATAATATTATATACTGTGCAAATTGTAATAAAGTAATGACAGGAACAAGCGGTAAAGGCAGAAATAAAATATATTATTATTACCAGTGTAAAGAATGTAATGGCAAAATTTCTCAGGAGCAAATTAACGAAGTAATCAGTACAAAAAAATATAGGATGATTAAAGACGGTCAAAAAGCTGAGATTAAAGAGATTGATAAAAAAAGATATTCATTAAACAGAAGGATAAAAAATTTAAGAGAAAGATACCTGTATAAAAAGATTACTGAACGTGAGTTCTGTTCATTAATAATACCTTTAGAGGATGAGTTGGATTGTCTTAACCTGAAACGCAAAGTGTTAATAAAAATGGATAATGATATAGATTTTTTAAGTCTTTCTGTTAGAGAAAAGAAATCATATATTCATAGTCGAATTAGAAAGATTACAGTTGATACAGTGAATAAAGCTGTAAAAAATATAGTGTATAAAGATATAGGAAATTAACAAAACACGAAAAATCGTGTTTTGTTAATATATGTGTTGCAAAAGTGTAACATATATGATATAATTATATTGTAATAAAAAGAGGTGACGGAAATGAGTGTTGCAGGAAATAAAAAAAGAGTATTTATTACATTGGATCTAAATATTTTGGAACAGCTTGAATTTCTGGCTGAAAAAAAAGGAGTTAATAAAAGCTCTTTGATATCTTTCTGGATCAGTGATGAATATGAACGAGTAAAAAATTCTGAAAAAAAAGACGAAAAAAAATAAACAATTTGTATTATTCTTATTATGATTGTGATAGAATAATGGCAAAGAAAAAAACAAAACAAAACAAAATAAAAAAGAATACCTTATTTGTCCACCTAGGCATTCTTAATACGATAATTTCCAGTCGAATTGGAAACTAAATGTTGATTTCAAATAGAAATCAGATTAGTATGTTATTTTTATAACATTATATATATTAATAAATAAATTACTTAATTTATTTGCTAATATTATAACATATTAATTTGTTTAATCAATAGTCGAATATTAAGATAAGCCAAATGGAAAGGTATCCGTTTGGTTTTTGTTTTACTATAGTTTGCAAAAGTTTACAAAGTGCAGTTTTACTTTATTTGTCAAAGTGCGTTGTGCGTTTTTACTATATTTTGCAAAGTGCGAAATGTTTCGACTAAAAATATAAATGGGGCGGTCGATGGGAATCGAACCCACGAATGCCAGAGCCACAATCTGGTGTGTTAACCACTTCACCACGACCGCCATATTTACTTTGTTAAGAGGTTATTAACTCTCAACGCAAGAATGATTATATATAAAAATTTGATAAATGTAAAGAGAAAATGTAAAAAAAAATAAAAAAACTCAAAGTTTAAATTCTTTGAGTTTTTATTCTAATAATTCTGAGATATCTGTTTCAAAGTTATTGGAATTTTCACGACTGAAATATGTTGTATAACTCTCGCTTTTTTCATCATTATCAATAATTGTCATAACAAATTCACACTCATAGCACAATTCCATGATTGTTTGCATCCCTTGATAAGTTATACTATAAGTCTGATAATTATCATTTTCAGTATTAATTTCTAATTTAGCACGACTTGGATAAATATCCCAGTCGATTAGATTTCCATCAACTCCCCAATCTATTAGAATAAAAGAAATAGGATCAATAATTGAATCGTCAAATTTGTCACTTGCCTTAATGGTAATATATAATTTACTAAACATAATCACCCCTCCATTCAATAGTATACTAAATTAATTATCAATAAATGTGTGAACTATGTGGAATATTTAAGATAATATCATATCTTTCAAACATCCAAAAAATTCTCTTAAATAATAGTGTGGAGCAGTATCTAAATTTTCTCTAGCTGCATATGTATGAGCTTCTAAACCGTGTTTATTTGCTAATAGTTTACTTCGGTAGCAATGAAAACCATTAGTTATTATAACTACTTCATAGTCTTCAGTAGTCGATGTTTCAATAATTTTTTTACTATAGATAATATTTTCATTTGTATTAGTACTTTTATTTTCTTCGATAATCAATGATTCATCTATTCCTTTGTTGATTAAATAGTCTTTCATAGCTTTTGCTTCTGTGATGTTCTCGCCGTGGCCTTGTCCTCCGCTTACAATAATTGGGACATCAGGAAATTTTTGATGATATTCAACAGCTGCATCTAATCGATAACGTAATAGTGGTGCAGGTTTGTCGCCGTATAAACGAGCACCAAGAACAATGAGAAAATCACTGCGTTTGTTATACTTATTATTAATCTCATGTATAATTAAACCCTCGATAATTATAAATACAATTACACTAATAATAATAATTCCTTTAATTGAATAATTAAGAATTTTAGGTAATGAGGATAGAATACTTTTTCTAAAATGTAACTCATATACAGCATAACACATTAATAATGCTGTAAAAATCGGATAAAGTATATAGGCATTGATAAACCGAGAATTAGTGACAACTATAATGAAGTAGAATAATGATAGCAAGGCAAGAAATAGTAGTATATAGTCAAATAATTTACAATTCTTTTCCATTATAAAATAAACTCCTTTTTTATATCATAACATACAAGAAGAAATATTTTTCTTAAAAATATTTAAATATGGTAAAAAAAATGGTGAAATAGTATAATGAAAGTATGTTGTAGGATATTAGGAGGACTTTAAATGAAAACAAAAAAGTTTGACAATTTAGGGATTGAACCATCATTATTGGGGTTTGGCTGTATGCGTTTTCCATTAGATGAGGATGGGAAAATTAATGAAAAAGAAGCAGAAAAAATGATTGATAAGGCAATTGGATCAGGGGTTACATACATTGATACTGCTTTTCCTTATCATAATGGCGATAGCGAACCGTTTGTTGGTAAAGTGTTAAAAAAGTATAAACGTGAAGATTTCTTTTTAGCGACAAAATTACCAATTTGGAATGTTTCGAGTAAAGAAGAGGCAAAAAAAGTTTTTGAAGATCAATTAAAAAGATTAGATGTTGAATATGTTGATTTTTATTTATTACATGCTTTAGATGCTGATAAATGGAGAAAAGTATTAGAATATGACTTGATTGGAATGTGTGAAGAATTTAGAGAAGAAGGGAAAATCCGTAATATTGGATTTAGTTTCCATGATGAATATCCGGTTTTTAAAGAAATTCTTGAATATCATGATTGGGATTTTTGTCAATTACAATTAAATTATATGGATATGGATATTCAAGCAGGGATGAAGGGCTATTTATTGGCAGAAAAATATAATATACCAATTATAGTTATGGAACCGATCAAAGGTGGTTCGTTAGCAAATTTACCAGAAGATATCGAAAATAAATTTAAAGCATATAATCCTGATTTAAGTATTTCATCATGGGCACTTCGCTATGTTGCCAGTTTGCCCAATGTGAAAGTAGTGCTTAGCGGGATGTCAACTTATGAACAGGTACTAGATAATTTAGCTACTTTTAAAAATTTTGAGTATTTGAAAGCTGAAGAAGTTGCTTTGATTCAAGATGTTCGTGATACATTAAAAGCAAGAACTCAAAATGGTTGTACAGGATGTGCATATTGCATGCCGTGTCCATTTGGAGTGGATATTCCAAATAATTTTAAATATTGGAATAATGCTTTTGTATATGATAGTCATGATCAATTTAAAGCAAAGTTAGAAAAAATGGTTTCAGAAGCTAAAGCTGAAAATTGTAAACAATGTGGAGCATGTGAAAAGATGTGTCCACAACAACTGCCGATACGAGAAGATTTAAAACGGGTATGTGAATATATGAAAAAATAATTATGGTATTAAGTGAACCTGATTATTTAGACTAAAAGTAAATATAAATACTACTTAGATGTTAATTATTTTAATTTGTAGGTTGAACAATAAAAAAGGAGATTTTAACTTAATTAGAGTAAAATCTCTTTTTTATTGTTTAGTGGGTGTATTCAATTGTTTCTTTTGAAAGTAACCAGTTGAAAAAATAATTATTACTCCAATTATTGTAATTAAACATGCAAATATAAACATCATATTTAAACCATATTGATCTTGTAAAATACCGCCAAAAAGATTTCCTATAGTAGATCCTACCCCAGAAGTCATAATCCCTATCATTGTTTGACCCATCATTTGATCATGACTTTTGAGGTTATATGTTACATAGTAAGTTATCACTGCTGTTAGTAATCCATACGATAAACTTTGCATCATCATTCCAATGAATAAAACAGGGAGACTAGGTGCTAGACAAATAGTAAAATTTCGAATAATATAGAAAAAAGCTGCAACCATAATTAAAGTGATACTGTCATATCTTCTAATTAACCTTGGAGTAATTGCCATAACAGGCATTTCGCTAGCTGCCATGAAGAAGATTGCAACACCGTACAATGAAGTATTACCGCCAAGATTTTTAACGACATTGATTAAATAAGTTGATAGCGAAGTTGCAGCAGCAAACATAAAGGAGAAGCCTAAGAGAATGAAAAAGAAGACTTTATAATTTTTAATAATTGTAAAAATATTCCCCTCTTTTTTATGGGTTGCCTGTTTAACATTGGTATTTGGCAAAGAATATAAAATTACTAAATCTAAAATTGCAGAAATGACGAAGACATATGCTAAAATAGTCGGGTTAAAAAATTCAATGAACTGACCCAAGAGCACAGCACTAACAGCATAAGATATAGAACCCATTCCTCTTGCTAAGCCAAAATTTATTTCTTTTCCGTCTTGAATATAGTTCATTGCAATCATTGATAAAAAAGGAACTGTTGAAACAATTAATGACATCATTGAAACATATAAAAGCATGATTAGAATAACTGATAAATCAACTAAAGCTAAAGTTAAAAAAGCTCCAGCAATAATCAAATAAATAATAGATAATAGCTGCTTAATTGTTAGGCCTTTTATTTTTGAAATTAAAGATGTGACAAACGGAGATAAAAAAATCGTTAAAATACACCCGCTTCCAGAAACAATGCCGATTTCAGTGTTGCTCATTCCTTTATATTGAAGAAATACGGCAACATATCCGTAAATGCAACAAGTTGCCATCCAATATAAAATATGCAATAAATTATATTTCATTTGTAGTTTTTTCATTTTTCTTGTCCTCATACTCTCCATGAAAAACAAAATAGCTCTCGAGATGATACTCAAAGCTATTCGTTATTTAGTTGTAAATCCATCATATTTTAAGATTAATATAGCAATTTTTATTTCTTCGAGCAAGAAAAATAGAGGTTTTTCAAAGATTGAAAAAATAAATAAAGATATTGATTTTTTAAGAACCAATATCTTTATTATAAAATTAGTAATACTTATATTTTAATAGTGTGAATTATGATTGATCAATGGCTTTAACAACACGACAGGGATTACCAAAAGCTAATACATTTGGTGGTATATCTTTGGTAACGACACTACCAGCGCCAATTACTGAACCATGCCCTATTTTTACACCTGGTAAAACAACGACATTACCTCCAAGCCATGTGTTATCACCAATTTCAATTGGCATTGCTTTTTCTAAACCTTGGTTTCGACGTTTATAATCAAGCGGGTGAATAGCTGTATACAGGCCAACAGAAGGTCCGATATATACGTTACTACCAATATTGATCTTGGCTCCATCCATAAAATAAGCATTGGAATTAATAAATACATTATGACCAAAGGTGATTAAATTACCACAATCACAAAAGAAAGGTGAGATGATTTCAAGATTGCTATTCTCATTTTGGAATAGTTCATTTAAAATTTTTTGTCGAATATCCTGGTCTAGTGGGTCGGTATGATTATATTTAAAACAAAGGTGATGGGTATTCAGACGATCTGTTAAAACTTTTTGATCGTTATTAGCATCATACCACATCCCTAATAAAGCTTTTTCTCTTTCGGTAATGTTAGAAACATTAAAAAGGTCTAATAATGTTTTTAAAACGCCATAATGATTATTTGAAGGGATAATCTTATAGGCAATATTTTTAATACTTTGATTGGCATTTTCCATTACAAAACTATATTTTGCTTTTTTTAGCATTTCTAGGTCATTTAGACTATCCCCAAATACAGCACACTCCTCTAATGATAGGTTATAGCGCTTACATAACAGCTCAAGTGCAGTACCTTTATTATATCGTGGATCAATTAAGTCAATACTTTGATGACCACTGGAAACTGGTTTAATGATATTTCCGATATCATCAGTTAGCCTATTTAAAATATTTTTAGAATCTTCAGCTGGAACAAATAAAGCAAATTTTACAATCGTGTCATTAATTTCATCTAACGATTCAATCATTTCAAGTCGGTGATAGTATTTAGAATATACATTATAAAATTCATTTGACGCATTCAATAAATAAGCTGATTTAATTCCGCATAAACATATTTGAATACGAGAATCCTCTTGTAATTTTTTAGTTATTGTATAAATATCTTGTTTATTGATTTCACAGTGAAAAATTTCTTTTTTATTTTCAATGATATATGCACCATTTTCACTAATGTAAGTAATTTCATCTTGATAATCATCAAAAAAAGATTTTAATTGATAATATTGATTGCCACTGGCAACTACAAAATAAATATCATTTTCTTTAAAATAATTATAAATTTTTCTAAAAATTGTGCGGTTATAATGCATTTGGTCATCTAAAAAAGTACCATCCATATCAACTGCAACCAGTTTAATCATAATTTCACACTCCTTGAAAATAGTCTAACATAAATCAGTAAATGATGAATTCTATTTTTAATACGTGAAAAAATTAATGTGAGTTCAAATAAAATGTTTTTAGATGCAATAACACTAGAACGATAAATTTATAATTTGATCACACTGTTGGTATTCGCTTGGTTTATGGGAAATCATTAAAATTGTGTGTGTCTTCTTTAATTTAATTAATGTTTGAAAAATTTCATATGAAGTCTTTTCATCAAGAGCACTAGTTATTTCATCAAATAATAAAATTTTAGAATTTTTTAGAAGTGCTCGAGCAATTGCTAGCCTTTGTTGTTGTCCTCCAGAAAAATTTAAAGCACCGTCACTTAAAATAGTATCGTATTGTTTTGGTAGTGACATAATATATTCGTCGATTTCTGCCTGTTGACAAGCTTTTTTGATATTATTGATATCAGGATCAATAAGTGCAAGGTTTTCATAAATTGACATATTGAACAAATACGGATGTTGGGCAACACAAGTTAAAATCTGTGAATATTTTATCCTAGAATACTTGTCTATTGGATGTGTACCAATCAATATCTTACCACTAGTTGGTTTTTCAAAGCGCAAAAGTAAATTGAATAAAGTACTTTTTCCACAACCACTGGGACCGATTATTGCAATTAATGAATTTGACTTTAGGTTTAAATTGAAGTTTTGAAAGACTGTTTTTTCACGATAAGAAAAAGTAACATTTTTAAATGTAATACAAAATTCATTTGGTTTGATCATATCATCATTAAGAAAATATTCATTACACGATGAATTAATAAAATTATCATAACGATCAATTGATACATTTTTTATTCTGAGTTCACCTAAGGTAGAAATAAAGTCACTTAAAGAGCTGAATAAAGTTCCAAAATAAGACTGGATAATGAGTACTGTGTCAATTTCAAACTTGCCATTTAGACAATTATAGCAGGCATAGAACATTAGAATAATTTCTGTACACATTGTGATACTAGGACTAATTATGTTACTGATTATTTTATTTTTAATTTGTTTATCGTGAATGTTTAGATAAGCTTTGTTCAACAATTGATATTTGGCATGTAATTGATCAAGAATACTGAAAATTTTGATATCTCGTAAACCGTTAAGCAGTTGACTGTAAAATTGCATTTCATCATCAGCTTTCAATTTTCCTTCTTTGGTTAGAATTTCAAATTTATCATTATATATGTTTAAAATATAGATAACGATACTATTGATGATACATCCTAAGATCATTAAGCTGATACTAATTTGACTAAGAATAATAATTGAAATAATAAAAGATAGAAATAGCAAGATAGCTTGAGATAGCCAAGTACCAAACTCTGCGAGTAATTTAATATCACCATTAACGATATTAAGAATTTCTCCTTTGCTGTGATTAGTAAAGTATTTCATATTAATAATATCTAATTTTTTAATCATATCATTTTGTAACTTTAGGTAGACATCATTATATAGCTTTTTTTCAATATTATAGCTGATAATTTTAAATAACTTTGATGCTATTTTAAGAACAAAATACAAGATCATGGTAATTATGACCATTTTACTATTTTGTTTAGTTAAATAATTAATCGTTAAGCTAAACAATAAACTTGTAAACATATAAGGACCATTTGCTAATAAAGAAGCTAAGACCAGTATAAAGGTTATTTTTTTATTAGCTTTAGTAACTTGAAAATATTTTTTAATAATTCTTAGATTTTTCATTTTAGAAATTTGTTTATAGCATTTTTTAAAAGAGTTTGGATTTCTTCCTCTTTTAAAGCCATGTTACCACCATATATTTGAGTTGCAATTCCATGGGTATAAAAACGAATATCACGATAAAGTATCTCACTTTCTCTAATTGTAATACCAAATTGTTGTGCTGAATATTCAATCGTTTCACGATTCCAAGCGGAATGGACGACTTCTTCAATGGAACGAGTTTTGATAAATTCATTGACAAACAATGCTCCAAATAGATTCTTTTCTTTGATGGCAAAATCAATATAAGCAAAAGACATCGTGTAAAGATAATTATTTTTATCAAGATGTGCTAAGATGAAATCGTTGTAATATGCATCAATTTTTTTCTTTAATTCAAATTTTAATTCATTCATATCATTAAAAACCTTAAAGATGGGCATTGTTGAACAGTTTAGTTGTTTAGCGAGATAGCGTGCATTTAGATTTTCAATCCCCTCGGATTTAGTAATTTCAAATGACTTTTCAATAATTAACTCTTTTGTTATTCTTGTTTTTGGTGGCATAATTGACTCCTTTCATATAAAATAACACATGTTATATAACAATTGTTATTTTATATAAGAACATGTACTTTGTCAATATACAAGGGATAAATATTTAATAAACATATTTTACATATACTGCTCTTTTTTATCTAATCATACTATAATTTATTTGAGTTACTTTAGGTCAAGTGTTTTTATTAATTATTTTTTAATTGTTTTAAAATAATACAAGCAGCCTTATTAATAGAATTATATATTATATAATAGTTGTATATATTTAAAAAAAGGCATGATAAGTGGTGAATATGGTTACAATAGATCCGCTAATAATATAGATAGAATGTTAGATTGTAAATTACTTGAGAAAAAGGTGATATTGTTTATAAACAAATGGTTTGTGATATAATATGTGCAAGAATTGGAGAGTGATAATGATGAAAATAGTAGCATTTACTGGTGCAGGGATAAGTAAACAAAGTAATATTCCAACCTTTATGGAAAGACCAGATGTTAGAGAAAAGTTATTTAGAAATTATGCTAATAACCATCATGAAGAATATAATGAAGTAATCAAACAATTAAAAGCTAACATGAATGGGGCTGAGCCTAACGATGCCCATATTGCATTAGCTGAATATGATATTCCTATTATTACAATGAATATCGATGGTCTACATAAACAGGCTGGGAGTGATGCCTTAGAATTGCATGGCGGATTGCCGGAAGAAGATGAATTGAGTATAGCCTGGTCATTATTTAATAAACCAGTATTATATGGTGATCCGGCACCTAATTATCAAAAGGCCTATGAGATGGTAGGGGCATTAAAAAAGAATGATATATTTATTGTTATTGGCTGTTCGTATCATACGGCGATAGCTTGTGATTTAAGAGAAGTGGCGAAATCAAGAGGGGCTAAGATTATTGAAATTCAAGAAGATGCTGCTCATAATGTTAGAAAAGTGTTAAAAGGACTATTAAAATAATTATATTAATTGACATTTTGATTATTTATCGGTATTATAAGTTCATATAATAAATACGATGAATTGAAAGAGTAAACTAGGCGTTTAGGCAAAGAGAGTATCGGGTTGGTGTGACGATATCCAAATAAATAGTTGAATACATCAAGGAGTAGAATGTTGAAGTAAGTAGGCATCTCCGGTGACACCCGTTAATGTGTAAGAGTATGAACTATAGTTGTATAGCGTACTTGATGAGGCTGATAGAGTGATCTATTAGTGAATAAAGGTGGTACCACGAAGATATCTCGTCCTTTGATTAGGATGAGTTTTTTATTTATAGGAGGAAATTAAAATGATTATTGTCTTGAAACCACATACTAGTGATGAAAGTATTAAAAAAATTGAAGATGTGATTAGAGCTAGGGGGGCTGAACCACATGTTTCTAAAGGAGAAATCCAAACAATTATTGGAATGGTTGGAGATACAACTCAAATTGATCCTAAAGCAATCGAAGTAGAACCATGTGTTGAGAAGGTCATGAAAGTATCTGAGCCATATAAACTTGCTAACCGGGCTTTTCATCCTGATGATACGATCG
>OLNJ01000099.1_pt1 | contig 85722 bp, 70 predicted proteins | sample 1672191 | NCBI WGS metagenome assembly OLNJ01 (sample SAMEA3136657, study PRJEB25190) | human gut metagenome | biome: human gut; feature: human-associated habitat; material: faeces | place: Austria | collected 2013
CCGCGCAGCGGGCCTGTTCCCTGAAATATGGCAAATAGGAGGAGCTTTGTTTTCTGGGATAGGACGGCTAGGAACAGGTCTGCTGTGCAGACCGCTTTCCGTTCACCATACACCCATCGGCACAATCCCTACACAACCAATACCGAAGAATACAGAATCCTTTTCAATACATTGTAACATACCACAACGCAGAACAGTGACGTGCCCGGAAAGGGAAACGCCCACTGCCCAAGTGTCCCCCTGAAAGGAAAACGCCCTCCGCGCAGGAGCGTCCGTCAGACGCCCGACATTGTACAATATCTGGTACAATTTTCTCATTAATTTTATCAATAGTACATTCCCTTGTATATTATAAAGAACATACATCCAATCTGTTGACTTTGAAATCTGAATCTGTTATCTTATGGTCGTCATGAGAAATGTTATATATTACTAACTGCGCGGGCAGTGAACGAATAATCATTAAGACAGAACAGAGAAAGGATGTGTAACAAATTGGCAAAAGTTAATTTCGAGCAGTGGAACGGATTCAAAGGCGATCGTTGGAAAGAGAAGATCGACGTTCGTAACTTCATCAGCATGAACTATACACCATATGATGGAGATGCTTCCTTCCTGGAAGAGCCAACAGAGGCAACAGACAAACTCTGGGGCAAGCTTCAGCAGCTTCAGAAAGAGGAGCGTGCTAAAGGCGGCGTTCTCGATATGGAGACAGAGGTTGTAACAGGAATCACAGCATATGGTCCTGGATATATTGATGAGGAACTGAAAGACCTTGAGCAGGTTGTTGGTCTTCAGACAGACAAACCTCTGAAACGTGCTTTCATGCCATACGGCGGAATCAAAATGGCAGAGCAGGCATGTGAGACTTACGGATACCATGTAAGCGACAAGATCAAAGATGTTTTTAATAACTATGAGTTCAAAACACACAACCAGGGTGTATTCGATATCTATACACCGGAGATGAAGAGAGCACGTCACAACAAGATCCTTACAGGACTTCCGGATACTTACGGACGTGGACGTATCGTAGGTGATTACAGACGAGTTGCTCTTTACGGAATCGATTACCTGATCGCAGGTAAAGAGAAAGACTTCGCAGCATGCGACCGTCAGGGTATGAGACGTTATGACTTCCAGCTTCGTGAGGAGATCGCAGATCAGATCCGCGCACTCAAAGGCATGAAAGTTATGGCTGAAGCTTACGGATATGATATTTCACAGCCGGCTAAAGATGCAAGAGAAGCATTCCAGTGGCTGTACTTCGGATATCTTGCAGCAATCAAGACTCAGAACGGAGCTGCAATGAGTGTTGGACGTATCTCCACATTCCTTGATATCTATATTGAGAGAGACCTTGAGAACGGAACTCTTACAGAGAAAGAGGCACAGGAGCTTGTTGACCATATCGTAATGAAATTCCGTATGGTTAAATTCGCTCGTATCCCGTCTTACAACCAGCTCTTCTCCGGTGACCCGGTATGGGCAACTCTGGAAGTAGCAGGTATGGGACAGGACGGACGTTCCATGGTAACAAAGAACGACTATCGTTTCCTTCATACACTTGAGGATATGGGACCGGCTCCGGAGCCGAACCTTACAGTTCTCTACTCCTCAAGACTGCCTGAGAACTTCAAGAAATATGCAGCAGACATCTCTGTTACAACAAGTTCCATCCAGTATGAGAACGATGATGTTATGCGTCCGGTATGGGGCGATGACTACAGCATCTGCTGCTGTGTATCTGCTACAGAGACCGGTAAAGAGATGCAGTTCTTCGGTGCTCGTGCTAACCTTGCAAAATGCCTTCTTTACGCGATCAACGGTGGTGTTGATGAGAAGACAAAACAGCAGGTAGGACCGCAGTACCAGCCGATCACTTCCGAGTACCTTGACTATGATGAGGTAATCGCAAAATATGATCAGATGATGGACTGGCTTGCACATCTGTATGTTGGAACACTGAATATGATCCACTACATGCATGATAAATACTACTATGAGGCAGCTGAGATGGCACTTATCGATACAAAGGTTGACCGTTCCTTTGCAACAGGTATCGCCGGATTCTCACACGTAGTAGATTCCCTTTCCGCTATCAAATATGCAAAAGTAAAAGCGATCCGTGACGAGGACGGAATCACAACAGACTTCCAGGTTGAGGGTGACTTCCCACGTTATGGTAACGATGATGACAGAGCAGACGAGATCGCAACAACTCTGCTTTCCACATTCCTTGAGAAGCTGAAACACATCCATACCTATCGTGATTCCAAGCCAACCACATCCATCCTTACCATCACATCCAATGTTGTTTATGGTAAAGCTACAGGATCTCTTCCGGACGGAAGAAAAGCCGGCGAGCCTCTGGCACCGGGAGCAAACCCGTCTTATGGTGCAGAGCAGAACGGACTTCTTGCTTCCCTGAACTCTGTTGCAAAGCTTGATTATGAGGATGCACTTGACGGAATCTCCAATACTCAGACAATCAACCCGGATGCACTTGGCCATTCCGAGGAAGAGCGTACAGAGAACCTTGTAAACGTACTTGACGGATACTTTGACCGTGGTGCACATCACCTCAACGTAAACGTATTTGGTAAAGAGAAACTGATCGATGCTATGGAGCATCCGGAAAAAGAGGAGTATGCAAACTTTACAATCCGTGTTTCCGGATACGCTGTTAAGTTCATCGACCTTACAAGAGAGCAGCAGCTTGACGTTATCGCAAGAACCTGCCACGAGAGGATGTAATAAAAAAATATGGACGACCAGAAAAAAATCACTGGCTACGTCCACTCACTGGAGAGCTTCGGCTCTGTTGACGGACCAGGAGTCCGGTATGTGATCTTTTTGAGCGGCTGTGCCATGCGCTGTCAGTTCTGCCACAATCCGGACACCTGGAAAATGAAAACAGGAACGGAGTATACAGCAGATGAGCTGCTTGAAAAAGCATGTCGATACCGCTCTTACTGGGGAAGTAAGGGCGGTATTACTGTGAGTGGAGGCGAGCCACTGTTACAGATTGATTTCCTGCTTGAGCTTTTTAAGAAGGCGAAAAAGCTGGGAATCCACACAACTCTTGATACCAGCGGCAATCCTTACACAGAAGAGGGAGAGTGGTATGATAAATGGGAAGAGCTGATGAAATATACAGATCTTGTCATGCTGGATATCAAGCATATTGATGAGGAACAGCATAAGATCCTTACAGGACAATCCAACAAGAACATTCTGGCAATGGCGCAGAAGCTTTCTGATATGGGTGTAGCTATGTGGATTCGTCATGTGCTGGTTCCTGAGCGTAATGACAGGGACGATTATCTTCACCGTCTGGCTGATTTTATCGGCACATTGAAGACCGTGGAGAGAGTGGAAGTTCTTCCGTATCATACACTGGGAATCTTCAAATGGGAAAACCTTCATATAGACTATCCGCTGAAGGGGATCAACCCGCCAACAAAAGAGCGGATCGAAAATGCGGAGAAAATCCTGGATGCAGGTACCCACTGATCATAGAAAATATTCGGGCGGATATTTATGAGCCGCAGAAACCTATCAGATTTTGATAAAACCATATTTCATGTCGTAAAATGGACATGAGATATGGTTTTTTTATATTTCTTACTATACTTTGAAAAAAAATAATGATATCATAGATGTGTTGAAAAACATGATGGAATACTATGTGTAAACAAGGCAAAGGAAGAATAATGGGGATAAAAGAAACAATGACAATGCAGGAAGCATTGGCAATGAAGCAGCATCTGGAGCAGGTTTTTTCTATTGTGCGCCTTTTGGACAGAGAAACACTGGAAACAGGCCGGGGTGTGGAAGAACCATGTCAGTGTTATTCGAAATGGGGTAAAACTAATCAATGCTACAATTGCATTTCCAGGAAGGCATTTGAGCAGAAATGTCAGAAAACAAAAATAGAGATCGTAGATTCAAAAGTTTATCAGGTTATTGCCAGATACCTGGAGATCGATGAAGAACCATATGTTATGGAAATGATCAACAGCCTGGAAAACGATGATATCATTGATGCTGAGGATAAGGAGAATCTTCTGGCTGAACTCAGCGGATATGCAGATGCACTGTACAAAGATGTTCTGACAGGAGTTTTTAACAGAAGATACTATGAGGAAAAGGTGAAAAATCTGGAGAGTTCTGCCGGAGTAGCCATGGTGGATCTGGATGATTTTAAACTTTATAATGATACATATGGTCATGATGCAGGAGATAAAGCACTGAAAACAGTAGTAGATGTCATTCGCCGCCATGTTCGTAAGAATGATAAGGTTATCCGTTTTGGCGGAGATGAGTTCCTGCTTCTGATCCCGGATATTAATATCGATAATTTCACCAAGAAACTGAGAGAGATTCAGGAGGAAGTTCATGCAGCCAGAGTTCCAGGGTATTCCCAGCTGAAACTTTCCGTAAGTATTGGTGGCGTGCTGTCATTCAATGAGAAACTTGGAGAAGCGGTTTTAAAAGCGGATAAATTTATGTATCAGGCCAAGACACGTAAGAATATGGTAGTTATCAGTGATAATGAGATTAAGGGAGGAGGGAATTCTGAGGAATTCCTTATGCGGGATAAGACCAGACTGACCATTCTTATTGTAGATGATTCTGAAATGAACCGCTGTATCCTTTCGGAGATGCTTGGCGAAGATTATGATATTCTGGAAGCTACCAATGGAGAAGAAGCGATCAGTCTTCTGAGACAGTACGAGACGGAAATTTCCCTTGTGCTTCTTGATCTTGTCATGCCTGTAATGGACGGATTCGGTGTGCTGAGTTATATGAATGAGCGTAACTGGATCGAAGATATCCCGGTAATTATGATCTCAGGAGAGGATTCCGTATCCTATGTGAGGCGTGCGTTTGACCTGGGAGTTGCAGACTATATCAAGAAACCGTTTGATGCACAGATCGTATACAGACGTGTATACAATACCATCACACTTTACGCGAAACAGCGAAGACTTCTTCTTCTTGTAGCAGATCAGATTTACGAGAAAGAGAAGAACAACCGAATGATGATCAGTATTTTAAGCCAGATTGTAGAGTTCCGTAATGGAGAGAGCGGCGCGCATGTACTGCATATTAACATTATTACAGAACTGATTCTTGAGAGACTGATCCAGAAGACGGATAAATATGATCTTTCCGGAGCTGTGCGCGGGATGATCGTTACAGCATCTGCACTTCACGATATTGGAAAGATCGGTATTGATGACAAGATCCTCAATAAACCCGGAAGACTGACAAATGAAGAATTCGAGGTCATCAAGACCCATAGCGTCATTGGAGCCTCCATGCTTGAGAGTCTGGAATATTATAAAGATGAGCCACTGGTACGGATTGCCCATGATATCTGCAGATGGCATCATGAGCGTTATGATGGAAAAGGTTATCCAGACGGCCTGAAAGGTGAGGAGATCCCGATTTCCGCACAGGTAGTTGCCCTGGCTGACGTATATGATGCACTGATCAGCGATCGTGTATACAAAAAAGCCTATACCCATGAGAAAGCTGTTGAGATGATTTTGAACGGAGAATGTGGTACTTTTAATCCGCTGCTTCTGGAGTGCCTGACAGACATCCAGAACCGCCTGAAAGAAGAGATGGTCAAGATGGCAGAGGAATGTACGGAAACCTCAGATAATGGAACTGCCTCTGCAGAATTTGAAGGTTACGAAAAAACAAAAGAGCAGCTTTTCAAATCCATGTCCGAAGACATCAAAAAAGAATACATAAATAGTGTCCCGTCAATTGGGGGGGGGGAAAACAGACGTTTCCTAAACGATAAATAAAAAATACCATAAAAAGCAAAGAGCTGGTGTGTGATCACACCAGTTCTTTATTTTTTATAAGCATTTCTTTGATAATATTCTGTGTATAAGCACCAAGATGACGCTGTGTATCACGGTCAAGTTCAGACGGGATGATCGGTTTACCGTATTCAATGACAACGTGTGCAGGTGTCATTTTGGGGAAATTGGCCTCCCAGATATTGGCGGAATTGCTGATTGCTATAGGGATAATAGGACTTTTTGCCCTGGTTGCGATCTTAAAGCTTCCGTCATGGAATGGCAGCATATCCAGCTCATCGGCATTTTTGTTTCTGGTTCCCTCGGGGAAGATGCAGACAGAAATGCCGGATTTCACATAGTCGGCAGCCTGGAGGATGGTCTTAAGTCCCTGCTTGATATCCTCTCTGTCAAGGAAAAGGCAGTAGAGATTACGCATCCAGTTGGAGAGAAGCGGGTAACGTTCCATTTCTTTTTTTGCTACATAGCCGGTACGTCTCGGGCAGCGGCTGTAAGTAAGCAGAATATCAAAATAGCTTCTGTGATTACCGACATAGAGAACAGCCTGATCCTTTGGGACATTCTCTTCACCGATGACAGTGACCTTGGCACCTGTAAGCCACAGGATGAATTTGAAGATGGCCTGTACCATACGTAAGGAACTGATATCTTTCGCCATAGGGGCGAATTTTCCGATGACCCATTCAATGAGAAGAACCGGAATCGTCAGCACCAGATAGAGGATCACTGCGATACAGACAAGTATAAATCGAATCATATCTTTTGTCCTTTCTGTTATAAATAATCCATAGAATCATTATACGAAGATTTTGAGATAGTTGCAATAAATCTTTACCGGATCACATAGAATAAATATTGAGTAATAAAGAAAAACAGAGAGCATATCATGAAAAGAGCAGTTTTTCTGCTGGCAGCTTTTTTACTGGCAACTGTGCTTTCGGGGTGTCGTTTTGTGCGGATCGAGGAAGAGGAACGAAAGCCTGTTTCCTATACTGTGGTGGAACGACAGGATATTCCGACGCAGCTGGATGAGATTATGAATGAAAAGAAGGAAAAAGAATTTCAGCTAAGTTATGAAACGGGAGATGCCCTGTATCTGGTAAAAGGCTACGGACGACAGATGAGCGGGGGATACAGTATTCAGGTGGAAGAACTGGGAGCCTCTTCGAACGGGCTTTTTTTTGTCACAAGACTGATCGGTCCGGAGAATCTTGATGAGGCTGGCATTCCGTCATATCCGTGTATTGTGATAAAAACAGAGATTCAGAACAAACCGGTAACATTCCGTGAGGGAAAGAAGGCAGATCATAAGGCTGGGAAAGGGGAATAGAAGTGGAATTAAAAAAAGAAAGCATACAGGTACAGAAGGAAAAAAGCAGGGCGAAAAGTCAGATCACATTTGATGAAGATTTCAATGTACCAGACGCGAAACCGGATGTAGGAAGGCTGATCCAGCATAAGGGACGTATTATTATGGATGATGTCCGGCTGGCCGATGAAAAAGGAATTCTGAAAGGAAATCTGGAGGTTGATATACTCTATGTGGGGGAAGAAAGTGGAATTGTAAGCAGTATGACAGCGAAAATTCCATTTGAGGAGACTTTAAATCTGAAAGATATTGTCAATGGTGACAAAATGTGCTTAAAGTGGGAAATTGAGGATCTTACGATCCGTCTGATCCATTCCAGAAAGCTGAATATCAAAGCACTGGTAACTTTTTTTGCAACGGTAGATGAGATCTGCCAGATAAAAATTCCGGTGGATCTGAATGAGTCCGATATATCGGTCAGAAAAAAGAAAGTCCGCTTTATGGGACTTAGCGTACATAAAAAAGATACTTTGCGTATCAAGGATGAATATACCATTGCTTCCAATCGACCGGATATTTCCGGACTTATCTGGTACACCATGGATATACGGGGGCTGGATCTGAAACCGGAGGAAAATACGGTAAAGGCCAGAGGAGAACTTTCGGTTTTTGTGCTGTATGAAGCCGAAGATACGGAAGCGCCGGTACAATGGCTGGAGTATGCGCTGCCTTTTTCCGGAGAAGTGGAATGTGAGGGCTGTGCAGAAGAGCTGATTCCTGATATTGAGGTTTCGGTGATGCATCAGAGTCTTGAGGTGAAGCCAGATGCAGATGGCGAGCAGAGGATTTTTGTATCAGATGTGGTTCTGGAGCTGGATATGAAGTTTTTCCAGGAGGAAGAAAAGGATCTGGTGACGGATGTCTATACTCCTGTCCGCGAGTGCATCCCGGAAGGCCGGACAGAAGTGCTGGAAAGGCTTCTTGTGAGAAATTTTTCCAGGTGCAGGCTCAGTGATCGGATCCAGGTAAAAGAGACTCAGGGGAAAATCCTTCAGCTCTGTCACAGCCAGGGAAAAGTGAAACTGGATAAGACCAGGATCGTGGAAAACGGGGTGGAGGCGCAGGGAGTGGTCATGCTGAAGATCTTATATATCATCGGAAATGACAGCATGCCCTTTTATTCCATGGAAGCGATGCTGCCGTTTATCTATGTGGTGGAAGCCAGAGGAATCCGGGAGGACAGCACATACAGTCTGAAAGCAGAGCTGGAGCAGCTTTCCGCAGCTATGGCAGACGGAAATGAGATTGAGATCCGGGCATCGGTAGGACTGAAGCTTCTGTCTGTCACCCGGGAGGAGATTTTTGTCATAGATAAGGTGGAAGAAAAACCTCTCGATATGAAAAAGCTTCAGGCTATGCCGGGAATCCTGGTCTATATGGTAAAACCCGGCGATGAGCTATGGGATATCGCAAGAAAGTATCATACATCAATAGAAGAACTTCGTGTGCTCAACGGATTGAAGGAAACACAGGAGCCGGAACCGGGAACGCCGATCCTTGTAGTGAAAAAAGTAGAAGGCCAGATTAAATGATAAAAAACAGCAGAAACTGAAAAGGATGGAATATTTTGCTGTTGAAAAGAATGTTAAAATCATATAAAATATGCGTATAAATACTGTATACAAAGTACAAATGGAGGAGCTTATGCGGTTAAAGGCAATGGCAAAGATCAATCTCGGGCTTGATGTTCTGAGAAAGAGAGAGGATGGATATCATGAGGTTCGTATGATCATGCAGACGATCCGTATGTATGACATCCTGGATATCAGAAAGACGAAAAAGCCGGGGATCGTACTGACAACGAATCTTCCGTTTATTCCCACAGACAGAAGAAATCTTGTATATAAAGCAGCAGAGATGCTGATGGATGAGTTCGGAGTTGAAGAGGGACTTTCTATCAAGCTTCGTAAATTTATTCCGGTGGCAGCCGGCATGGCAGGAGGAAGCTCTGACGCGGCAGCGGCTTTTGTGGGAGTGAACCGGCTGTTTCACCTGGGGCTTACCGAGGAGCAGCTGATGGAGCGAGCCGTGAAAGTGGGAGCAGATGTTCCGTACTGCATCATGCGTGGAACGGCTCTTGCAGAAGGAATCGGTGAGAAGCTTACACGGCTTCCGAAGGTTCCGAAATGTTATGTTCTTGTGGGAAAACCGGGAATCAATGTTTCCACAAAAACAGCTTATGAGAATCTGAATCTTGCAGGGATCGAGAGACATCCGGATATTGACGGAATGATCGGAGATATTAAGAATGGCGATCTTTATGCAATGGCATCAAAGATGGAGAATGTTTTTGAACCGGGGATCGTAGGGCAGTATCCGGTGATCGGACAGATCCGTGATCTGATGGAAGAAAAAGGAGCGCTTCGTGCGGTGATGAGCGGAAGTGGCCCGACTGTGTTTGGAATTTTTGACGACAGGGATAAGATGGCAGCTGCGGCAAGAAGCCTTCGTAAGAGTGGACTTGCAAAAACCGTATTTGCCACGGATATTTACAACAGAGATGGAGGAGTTACCGATGACAAGTGATTTTTCTGTGGATATGAATGAATATCTGCCGCTTCGGGACGTTGTTTTTAACACGCTGCGACAGGCAATCCTGAAGGGCGAGCTCAAGCCGGGAGAAAGACTTCTTGAGATCGCGCTTGCGGAGCGTCTTGGAGTGAGCAGAACTCCGGTGCGTGAGGCTATGCGTAAGCTGGAACAGGAAGGTCTTGTAGTGATGATCCCGCGCAGAGGTGCTCAGGTGGCAAGCATCACGGAGAAGGATCTGAATGATGTTCTGGAGGTGCGTATCGCTCTTGAGAACAAGGCAATAGAGAAGGCCTGCAAGCTGATCACGGAGGAAGAGCTTGGAAGACTCTGGATAGCAGCCAGGGAATTTGAAAAAACAAAGGCAGAGGGAAATCTGGTGCGTCTTGCAGAGGCAGATGTTGCATTCCATGAGATTATTTACCAGGCATCCGATAACAAACGTCTGAATCAGGTACTGAATAATTTAAGAGAGCAGATGTATCGCTACCGTGTGGAATATCTGAAGGAGGAGCAGACCAGAAATCTTCTTGTCAATGAGCATGAAGAACTTGTAAAGGCTATCCGCGACGGAGATGTGGAGAAAGCACAGGCGATTTCCTTTAATCATCTGGAGAATCAGCGAAAAGCGATCATTCGTACAATCCGTGCAGAGAATGCGGACAAAGAATCCGAAAAAAAAGAATAAGAACCCGATATATGGGGATATTAAGAGAGATGTCAGTGCGGCACCTCTCTTTTTTTCTGCCAAAAATGCCACAGCTGACAATACTGTGAAAAAAGGAAGGTGAGCCTGTGGAAGAACAGAAGGTTTCGGCGCTGCTCCGTGAAAATGAAGCCTGTATCCGGAAACGATGTGAAAACTGTGATGATATCCTGATCCGTCCCATGCGTCTTGGGGAAGGGCATAAGGTAAACTGTCTGATGGTCTATATTGAGGTTGCGGTTTCCAATATGATGCTGGATGATTCCGCAATTGGAAAGATGGTCAATCATTTCTGGGAGATACCGGCAGAAAAGATTCAGGAATTCATAAAAAGAAACAGTCTTGGCATTGCAGATGTGGAAGAACTTACTACAATGGAAGAGGTATTTTCGGCAGTGCTCGCCGGAAATGCAGTTTTCTTTATGGATGGCTATGACCGGGCGATGAAAATCTCCAGCAAGGGATATCCCGGACTGGATGTATCCCAGACAGAGACTGAAAAAGTCCTCAGAGGATCCAAAGAGGGATTTTGCGACAGCGTAAAAACCAATGCAGCGCTTGTGCGAAAACGGTTACGGGATACCAGACTGAAAGTGGAGCAACAGAACATAGGCGTGCGTTCTCACACAGTTGTCCAGCTTCTGTATGTGGAGGATCTTGTACATGAGGAGCTTCTGGAATCTATAAAGGAACGGCTGGAGACCTTTACGGTGGACGGGATCCTGGACAGCGGAATGCTGGAGCAGCTTACGGAGGAAGCATGGTATTCACCTTTTCCTCAGTTTCAGACAACGGAACGGCCGGACCGCGCGACCCAGGAACTTCTGAATGGAAAAGCGGTGCTTTTGTGTGATAACTCACCGGTGGCGCTGATTCTGCCGGGGGCTTTTAACAGCTTTATGGAAAGCAGCGAGGACTGGTACAACCGTTTTGAGATGGTTTCGTTTCTGCGGGTGCTGCGGTATCTGGCTCTGGCTGTGGCAACTCTTCTGCCGGGACTTTACCTGGCGGTGATCCGGTTTCATACCCAGGTGCTTCCTGCCAATCTGATCCTTTCTTTTGCACAGGCAAGGGAAGGTGTGCCTTTTTCCAGTGTAGTGGAGCTGGTATTTCTGGAACTGTCCTTTGAGCTGATCCGGGAGGCTGGAGTGCGGATTCCGGGAGCCCTCGGAAATGCCATTGGTATTGTAGGCGGACTGATCATCGGACAGGCTGCGGTGGAAGCGAATCTGGTAAGCCCGGTGGTGGTCATTATCGTGGCACTGACTGCGCTTGGCTCGCTGGCGATTCCCAATGAAGAGTTTGCTTCTGCATTTCGGATGCTGAAATATGTGTTTCTGTTTCTTGGAGGATATCTGGGGATTTTTGGAATCGTTCTTGGATTGTATCTTACGGTAGCACACCTGGCAGGACTTTTAAGTTTTGGTGTTCCATATCTGGTACCCTTCGTGGAAAAAAACGGGGAGGCAGAGACTGGCGGAAGGATTCTCAGGTTTCCTTTCCGGAAGCGGAAATTCCGTCCGCTTTACGCACGCAGTGATCAGAAAAGAAGACTTCGGACAAAGCCCTGGGAGCAGAAAGGAAAAGATTTATGAAATTTGCGGAAAACAACAGGATCTCGCACAGGCAGCTTTTCAGGCAGATCATAGTGGTTTTTCCTGCACCGTTTCTTCTGTGCCTGTTCAAAAATGGTGCCATGCTTGGAAAAAGCTCTGTGGCCGGAACGGTGACAGCTGCCATAATATTACTGTTTTATGTGATCTGGCTTATAAGGCTTGAACCTGCATATGGCGAGCTTGAAAAAAATACCGGAAAAATTACTGTACGATTTATTGGACTGTTCTTTCTGGCTTATGTGATCCTCAGTGTGGCCTTTCTTGCAAAGCTTCTGGGGGAGGTTGTGCCGTCAACACTGATCACGGGAATTCCGGGAAAATGGCTTTCGTTTCTGGCTGTGGCGGCATGCAGCCTGGGTACCCACCGGGGGATGCAGAGAAGAGGAAGGATCGCCGAGGTGTCAGGAGGGATTTTTCTTGGAGGGCTTCTTGTGCTGATGATTCTCCTGGCCGGGCAGGGAAAGGGAGAATATTTTCTGGAAGTGTGGAACGGGGAAACAGGATTTTTTTTCGGGCGAGGATGGATACAGAGCACATGGGGACTCTTGTGTGCTTTTTCCGGTGTGGGACTTTTGCCATTTGCGCTGGAGAAAGTGGAAAAGCCTGGAAGCGCCAGGAAGCCATTGATACTTGCGTTTCTTACGGTATGTGGGATAGTACTTGGAATGCAGCTGCTTCTTCCCGCAGTATTTGGCAGGGAACGTCTTTTAACAGAAAAATACCCGGTTCTGCCGCTTCTTGACGGAGCAGACCTTCCGGGAAATGTACTGGCAAGATTTGATGTGATCTGGATGGGATTTCTGGTATTCGGACTGCTTTTTTCCATAGGAAGTCTTTTTCATTATGGAAATCAGATTGCACAAAAGACCAGGCTTGGAACGGGAAGATACTGGATTCCCGCGGCCGGATGGCTGCTTTCTCTGTATGCGTGGAATGGTTATGGAATTGAGGCGTATTATGGCAGTTATCTGGGATATATTTTTGTGCCGGGGCTTCTTGTGATACAGCTTTTTCTTGGCATGAAGAATCACAGCCACCGAAAGAAAAAAGCAGCAGTTGCGGCAGTGTTGTTTCTGGCGGTAAGTCTGATGGGAACAGGATGTGCTGCCGTGGAACCGGAAAAACGGATCTATCCGCTGGCTTTAGGAGCAGGTGCAGTGGAGAACGGTTTTGTGCTTAAATATGCAATGCCGGACATGAACGTAACCACAGGGCAGGAAAAGCCGGATGAGGATCCGGTTTCTGTGCTGACACTTGCAGGAACGGATTTTGATGCGATCGAAAAGCTCTATAACCGTTCTCAGGAAAAATATCCGGATCTGGGTCATCTCCAGGTTGTGATCCTGGATGAAAGTATGCTGGCAGAGAATAACAGAGAAGCGTTTATCCGTTATCTGAAACAGGAAGAGCATGTGGGCGAGGATGTGTATGTATTCCGGACTTCCATGCTTTCTGATGTGTTTCGCTGGAAAGGAGCGCAGGAGAGCTCTGTGGGAGAATATCTGCAGGGAATCCAGGAAAACAGAACCTCCGGGCAGCAGAAGAAAGGCGTCACGCTCCGTGAGGTATATCATCAGTTTTATAAGGACGGAACACTTCCCTGGCTTCCGTCTGTGTGGATAGACGGGGAGCTTCTGGAGGTAGATTACGGAAACCGTGAATAAAGAGAAGAAATCCTGACCATAATGGAGATATATCACAGAAAAAACGGAAACAGGAGGTATATCCGGTGAAAAAGATCAGGGGAAAAGGTGCAGGAGCTATATTATGGAAAGGATTTCAGGTACTGTTACTGGTGATAGTTCTGGCAGTCGGTTGTATGGGGCATATGGCGGGTGGAGACATGAAAAGTGCAGCCCGGCCGCAGATGTACGCATGGTGGGGAACACTCTACCCGGAATTTTGTTTTGAAAAAGGAGAGGATGCGGGCGAAAGTAAGACTGTTAAGCTCTCCTTCTGGCTTGCGAAAGCACTGGATTGGTGATACAATATTCTAACGAATCTGTAGAATTCGATTAAGTATTTCGGGAGATCAGATAAATGAATATAGACAGAAATGCACCGGTTGGTGTGTTTGATTCCGGTATTGGAGGGCTGACAGTAGCCCGGGAGATCATGAGGAATCTTCCCTCGGAAAAAATTGTATATTTTGGAGATACGGCGAGAGTTCCCTACGGAAGCAAGTCCAGGGAGACGGTCATCCGCTATTCCCGCCAGATCATTCATTTCCTGCAGGAGCAGAAAGTCAAGGCCATTGTAGTGGCCTGCAATACTGCGAGTGCTTTTGCACTGGATGCAGTAAGGGATGAGCTGGATATTCCGATTATCGGAGTGATCGAAGCCGGGGCAAAAATTGCTGCTCAGGAGACAAAGAACAAGAGAGTTGGTATTATTGGTACGGTAGGTACAGTGGGAAGTGGGATTCATGAATCTTATCTTAAGGAGCTGGATCCGGAGATCACAGTGATCGGCAAGGCGTGTCCGCTGTTTGTTCCGCTGGTTGAAGAGGGATGGATTCATGATCCGGTCACGGAGGAGGTAGCCAGAAGATATCTGAAAGAGTTGCAGGATCAGGAGGTTGATACGCTGATTCTTGGCTGTACGCATTATCCTCTTTTACGGTCTACCATCCGTGAGATCATGGGAGAAGGCGTACGCCTGGTGAATCCGGCGTATGAGACGGCGCTGGAGCTCCGCAGACTTCTGGCAGATATGGATCTTGCCAGTGATGAGACGGTGGAGGAGGAATTCCCATATCGCTTCTATGTAAGTGACCTTGCCGAGAAATTTAAGGATTTTGCCAATTCGATCCTGCCTTATAATGTAGAAAAAACGCAGAAGATCGACATTGAGAAATATTAGGAGAAAAAGAATGCAGAAAGAAGTTTTGATCCATGTAAGAGGTCTTCAGATGATGGATGCCCAGGGAGATCAGGAGCCGATAGAGATCGTTGTTCCGGGACAGTATTATTTCCGTAATGGTTCCCATTATCTCAGATATGAGGAGCTTCTGGATGAGAGTGCAGAGCCGACGGTCAATTACATAAAAATGTCTTCTAAGGGTCTTGAGGTCAGCAAAAAAGGCCTGGTCAATGTACATATGGTATTTGAGCAGGGCAAGAAGAATATGACTTATTATACAACACCGTTCGGAACTTTGCAGATGGGAATCGCCGCTACCAGTCTGGAACTGACTGAGAGTGAGGAGAATCTTCACATGAAGGCAGATTATGCACTGGATATGAATGAAGAGCATGTGGCGGACTGCTATCTGGCAATTCAGGTACAGCCTCGTGACTGTAAGGATTTTGTTTTATAAAAATATCTGGAAACTTGTTAAGAGTTGAGAATTACAGAGATAAGAAAACCGCTGTGTTGTGCAGGAAGAAAAATCCTGGAAACACAGCGGCTTTATTTTTTTATTATTTGCGGAATCTTGCGAGGAAGCCTTTTTTCTTCTTCTGCGGAGTCTCGAGGGAACCGCGGATTCCTTTAACGCCAACGATGTAAAGTCCGCTGACTTCAGCTTTGATCTCTTTTTTTACCGGAATCAAATCGAATACTTTCTCATCTGCGATGAGGATACTGATCTTCGGACCAACCTTTGCTTTAACGATCGGAAGCTTGGAACGACGCATAAGCTTAGGCGTCTGGTCAATGACCATCTGTGGAAGTCCGGAATCTTTCAAAGGCATTCGTTTCTTATCGATGACCAGCATGGAAACTGTTTGTTTGTTAGCCTGGATCTGAGCCTGCTGTTCGTCCTGTTTTTTCTGAGCTTTTTTTCCGAAGAAATAGAGTGCGACTAATGCTGCGATCAGAATAACGAGGATGACCAGAAGAACAATGGTAACTGTACTCATTTGAGAATCCCCCTGTATGTATATTTGTTTCGCAATCGGTTACATTACGTAAAAAACATTTTAGCATTGTTTACGGAAAAAGGCAATTAAAAATTAAAAAGCCCCCTTGGAACAGTGGAAATTTCAGTGGTTACAGGGTATAATGACTGTGATGCACTTTGCAGTGTAAACTGTGAAAAACAGAATATAATAATATTAAGACGCAGGTAAATGATCTGGATATCCCAGAGATGGAGGAAATCGAAATGGAGAAAGAAACGCCCCGGGGAACGAGACCGGAAATGGGTACTCCGGAGTATGAAGAATGGCGAAGAGAGGTGCTTGAGCGCAGGCGTAAACGGTTACAGAAGGAACGAAGAAAACGACTGATCGCTGTGGGAGCAGTTCTGGTGATCATCATAGGCGGCGTGTCTGTGGGGATTAGCAGCTGCAGACAAAAAAAAGCAACGATTGTTCAGCATGACCAGACTTCTGCCGATACAAAAACAGACAGCAAAACCGAAGATAATAAAGATTCCGCAACGGATAATACAACAGCTGCAGACAGCACACTGGAACAGGCAGAGCTTCTTGCACAGCAGTATAACTATGATGAAGCAATTGATCTTCTGAAAAAAGATCCTGCTTACTCATCCGACCAGAAGATGCAGGCAGCAGTAAAGAAATACGAGGAAACCAAGGCAACCTGTACGGCATGGCCACTTGAAAAAGTGACGCATGTCTTTTATCATATTCTGATCAGGGACACATCCAAGGCCTTTGATGGAGATTATAAGGAGGCAGATTACAATCAGGTCATGACTACGATTGATGAATTTAATAAGATTACTCAGACCATGTACGATGAAGGTTACGTTATGGTAAGTATCAAGGATATGGCTAAGGCGGATGACAATGGTAATATCACTCCGGGAGAGATTCTTCTTCCGCCAGGTAAAATCCCGTTTGTCCTTTCTCAGGATGATGTATGTTATTATCACTATATGGACGGTGATGGATTTGCCACAAAACTGGTTGTGGATGATGAGGGGAAGATTCGCAATGAGTATGTGGAGGATGACGGAAGTGTATCCGTGGGAGATTATGACATGGTACCTCTGATCGACCGCTTTGTGGAAAAGCATCCTGATTTTTCCTACCGGGGAGCAAAGGGAATCGTGGCGCTGACCGGATATAACGGAATTCTGGGATACCGTACTGACGAAAGCTATGAAACAAGACCGGACGATCTGGATGCAGATAAAGTGAAGTGGCTTGATGAGCATCCGGATTTCAGCCTGGAGAAAGAGCGTGAGGGTGCCAAAAAAGTGGCAGATGCCATGAAAGCCGAAGGCTGGGAATTTGCAAGCCATACCTGGGGACACCAGAATGTGGGGCAGATTTCGCTGGAGAAACTTCAGGCAGACACTGAAAAATTTAAGAAAAATGTAGATCCGCTGATCGGGGGAACGGATATCATTATTTTTGCTTTTGGAACTGATATTACAAATGCAGAGGATTATTCCGGTGATAAATTCGAATATCTGAAGGGGCAGGGATATAATTATTATTGTAATGTGGATTCCAGCCAGTATTTTGTACAGATCCGTGACCGGTACTTCCGCCAGGGCAGAAGAAATCTGGATGGTTACAGAATGTACTACAATCCGGAACTGCTGGAGGATCTTTTTAATGCGAAGGATGTATTCGACAAGGCAAGACCTACACCGGTACCGCCAATGGGATGATTTGTTTTGCATAAAGTGTAAATTCGAGGGGATTTTAAAGAAAGACGAGGGATTATTATGAAGAAAAAAATGGCAGGAGTGCTGACAACTGTGCTTGCTGCGTCGCTTCTTGCGGGTGGAAACATACCAGTTACCGTACAGAAAGACAATATGATCGCAGAAGCGCAGGATGAAGGGAATACACAGTCTGAGGATGCAGAGGCACAGGATGGTGAAGATACACAATCCGAGGAAGCAGCAGAATCAGAAGAAGAGGCGAAAGTAGCTGCAGATCCTGAGGATCAGCCGGCAGCTACGGAAACGCCGAAAGAGGAGAAAGCGGCTGAAAAAGAGACGCAGGAGCGCGAAGCTGCAGAGGATACCTCTTCCGATACTGCTTCTGATGAGAAAGCACTTCTTAAAAAAGCCAAAAAACAGGCGCAGCAGTACGATTATACAGGTGCAATCTCAACTCTGAAAAATAACTGGAAGTTTGCAACCAGTGATAAGATGCAGGAGGCAGCTGCCGCCTACATGAAAAAAAGAGATGCCTGTGTGGAATATCCGCTTGAAGAGATTACACATATTTTTTTCCATTCATTAATCGTGGATACATCCAGGGCTTTTGACGGAGATTCCGATGAGGCAGGTTATAACCAGATGATGACAACGGTCAGTGAGTTTAAGAAGATCATTCAGATCATGTATGACAACGGATATGTGCTGGTAAGTCCGCACGATATGGCCATTGTGAATGATGATGGAACTATGAGTAAAGGCAAGATCATGCTCCCGGAAGGAAAAAAAGCATTTGTTCTTTCTGAGGATGATGTCAGCTATTATCATTACATGGATGATGACGGATTTGCATCAAAGCTTGTGATCGATGACAACGGTGACATTAAATGTGAGTACAAAAAAGCCGATGGAACTGTAGTTACCGGAGATTATGATGTGGTTCCGATCCTGGATTCTTTTATCAAAGAGCATCCGGATTTTTCCTATCACGGAAGAAAGGGAATCCTGGCTATGACCGGTTATAACGGTGTTCTGGGATACCGCACAGACGGAGCCTATAAATCAAAGAAGAATCTCCAGGATGACCAGAAGGCTTTTCTCAAGGCCAATCCGGATTTTGACTATGATAAAGAGGTAAAAGCAGCTAAAAAAGTAGTGAAAGCTATGAAAGAAGATGGCTGGGAGTTTGCAAGCCACACCTGGGGCCACAGAAATGCCACAACTTGTACAGCAGCGGAGCTGAAGACAGATAACAAAAAATGGGAAAAATATGTAGCGCCGATCCTTGGAAAAACTGATATGATCATTTTTGCATTTGGAGCAGACATCGGAGACTGGGAAGGTTATACTTCAGATAATGCAAAGTACAAGTACTATAAGAGCCGTGGCTACCGTTATTTCTGCAACGTAGATTCCAGCCAGTATTTTGTACAGATCACAAGTGGGTATTTCAGACAGGGAAGAAGAAACCTGGACGGATACAGAATGTACTATAATCCGGATATGCTCAGCGATCTTTTTGATGTATCTGAAGTGTGGGATTCATCCAGACCGACACCGGTTCCGGAGATGTAAGAAAAAGTAAATAAAGTTTACAGACGCGTGTGAAAAAGAGGTTATAATCCTGTCATGCGTGAATTTTTGAGATGATTTTGATGAAGGGAGAAAGATATGAAGAAAAAAGCATATCTCGTTGTTCTTGCACTATGTGCAGCAATGGCGATTACAGCCTGTGGTACAGCAACAGACAAGACGGAGGACACAAAATCTACAACAGAAACACAGAACACGACCGAAACGAAAGATTCCGGATCAGCAGATGCTGAGAGTACGGATTCATCTGATAAAGAAGAGAATAAAACAGCAGATGCAGGCGATACAAGGCTTGTTACTGTCGATGATGTAAGTAAATATGTGACCATTGGAGAGTACAAGGGACTTACTCTTGATAATACTGTGGAAGTGGTAACAGACGATGCTGTGGAAGGAAGACTGGAACAGGAGCTTCAAAACAAGGCAGAAGAAGTTACAGATGGCAGCGTCCAGAATGGTGATGTGGTCACGATCAACTATGTCGGAACAAAGGATGGAGTGGCTTTTGATGGTGGTACAGCCAACAACTATGAGCTGACGATAGGTTCCGGTACTTTTATTGACGGATTTGAAGACGGTATTATCGGAATGAAAAAGGGTGAGACAAAAGATCTTGATCTTACATTTCCGGAAGATTATGCTTCCTCAGATCTGGCAGGCCAGGAGGTTACATTTAAAGTAACCCTGCAGAGCTTCAAGCGTGCACCGGAGCTGACAGACGAGTGGGCAGCCAAGAATACGGACTGCAAGACAGCGGATGACTATAAAAAAGAAATTCGAAAAACGTTGGAGAGCGAAGCAAAAACAAATGCCCGGAATACACTTCGTGAGACGGCATGGAATACAGTGCTCTCATCCTCTGAAGTAAAAGAATATCCGCAGGAAGATCTGGATACGGCAAAGACAGAATTTAAGACACTCTATGAGAATTATGCAAAACAGGGCGATATGACTCTGGAGGATTTCGTAAAGGCTCAGGGTATTTCCATGGATGATTTTGAGGAACAGAGCAATCAGTATGCGGAATATAAGGTGAAACAGAATCTGATCGTGCAGGGAATCATGGATGCAGAGAACATGACTCTTGAAGATGAGAAATCTCTCAGCATTCAGGATGAGCTGATCAAAGCGTATGACGCAAAGGATCTCGCAGCGCTGGTTGATCAGTATGGACAGGTTGCAGTGGATGAATCTATCGGACTTCTCAGAGTTGAAGATTTTATTCTGGATAATGCAACTGTTGAGGAGAAGGTTGCAGCCGGAGATACACAAGGCGAGAACGGAGATGATCCATCGGCAGATGGCAGCAGTGCAGAAGGACAGGTAGACGAGGAGCTGGAAGCAGCAGAAGCCACAGATATGGTTCCGGAAGAGAACAGTGAGGATTCTTCAGAAAGCGTGAATGCTGACAGCACAGCAGACACAACAGAGCAATAAGAAAAAGAGTCATGAAACATTATGACAGGTGATAGAAAGTTGCGGGGCCCGGAGTATTTCCGGGAACCGCTTTTTTCGCAGAAATATAAACACGGAAAATTAAGAGAATCTTTCGGGAATTACCATTGTATTTAAACATTAAATGAGGTATGATTAAGGTCAGAAATTAAAGAAAGTTATAGGGATATAAACGGGGATGTAATAAAATGGACAAAAGAGTTTTGCGTGAGCGAATGCGCAGAAAACAGCAGCAGCTGAGACGACGCAGGATGATAAAACGGGTAACATGTGTGATTGCGGCGGTTCTGTTGCTGATTTTTGTTGTTCGAGGAGTTATTCTTCCAATTGCCAATCATGTAGGCGGAGGAAGCAACAATAATGCGGAAACAGTGAACGTAAAGGCGAATACAGCTGGAAGTTCTTCTGACAGCGGTACGGCAGATGGAACTGCATCGGCAGAAGATAGTAGCACGGATGCAACTGTTATGCCGGTTAAGGGTACCAGTGCCGGTGACAAGCTTACTGTTATGACACCTGGATGGCATGAAGATTCCAACGGAAAATGGTATCAGAATCCGGACGGTACATATTATATAAATGGTTTTGCAGATATTGACGGAACTACATACAGCTTTGATGCGAATGGCTACATGCAGACAGGCTGGGTCGAGAAGGGCGTGAAGGATTACTACTTCAATGATGACGGATCCTATGATCCATCCAAGAAGCGTCCGATGATTGCACTGACATTTGATGACGGTCCGGGAGAGTATACAGAGACTCTGCTTGACGCAGTTGAGAAATACAACATTCATGTTACCTTCTTTATGCTGGGACAGAATGTTGCGGGACGTGAGTCTACAGTACAGAGAATGGTCAAACTTGGTTGTGAGATTGGTAACCATACCTGGGATCATCCGTCACAGACTCTTCCGAATATGGATCTTGATTCCGTTGTTCAGGAGTTCCAGAAGACAGATGATGAGCTGGTGAAGGCCTGTGGACAGGCGGCGACTGTATGCCGTGCACCGTATGGTGCGATCACAGAAGAACAGATATCAACAGTAGGCAAGCCGTTCTTCATGTGGTCTACAGACTCTCTGGACTGGAAACTGATGGATGCAGATGCGGATTATAATGAGATCATGAATGACCCTAATCTGAGTGATGGTTCGATCATCCTTATGCATGATATCCATGAGCCATCTGTAAAATGTGCTATAGAGAAACTGATTCCTGCACTACTTGACCAGGGATATAAGCTTGTGACTGTCAGTGAGCTTGCAGAGGCCAAGGATGTTACTTTACAGAGTGCTTCCTATACTGACTTCTGGGACAGCTCCCTTCAGGCCGGACGAGTTGCAGGATATGCAGGTAATTCCAGTGATTCCGGTGATTCTTCAGACGAATCTTCCGATGGATCTGATATGAGTGACGGTTCCGATAGCTCCTCAGATGGTTCGGACGGATCTTCCGACGGATCTGATATGAGTGATGGCTCCGATGGTTCGGAAGTCAGTGATGGTTCTGACGGCAGCTCAGATGGATCTTCAGACGGAAGCTATGATGACGGTTCGTATGACGATGGCTCCTACGATGATGGAAGCGAAGAATACTAACTAAAAGTTAAGAAATAACAAAAGAGATCTGAATGACAAAATGTGCGTCATTTAGGTCTCTTTTTTGACTTTATCTGACAGTGTCGGATAATAGACACATATCAGGCGAAGAGGGTTTTTCCTTGACTGAAAATATGGGGATTGGTATAATTATAGAATAAAAAACTCCACTTAAAATTGGGGAATGGACGGTGGCAGAACTATAAAGGGAGGTACCTGAGAATGGGAGAGAAATTACAATTTACGGAGCTCGACCAGTATCTGTTCGGTCAGGGCACGCATTATGATATTTATAGAAAATTCGGAGCACATCCGACCACACAGAACCGAAAAAAAGGTGTTTATTTTGCAGTGTGGGCACCGAATGCACAGGCGGTTTCTGTGATCGGTGAATTCAACGAATGGAATACGAAGAAGAACCCGATGAAAAAAGTTGGACCTATTGGTGTTTACGAGACATTCGTACCGGGAGCGAAGATCGGACAGCTGTATAAATTTTACATTACAGGAGCTCACGGAGAAGAGCTTTACAAGGCAGATCCATACGCCAATGAAGCGGAGATGCGTCCCGGAACAGCATCCCGTATTACGGATATCACGAACTATAAGTGGAAGGATGCAACATGGATGAAGAACCGTGTGGAGTTTGATCCTGACACAAGTGCCATGTCTATCTATGAAGTACATCCGGGTTCCTGGATGAAGCATCCGCAGACTGCTGAGGATGAGGATGGTTTTTATTCCTACAGAGAGCTGGCGCCGAAGCTTGCCCAGTATGTGAAGAAGATGGGATATACACATGTTGAGCTTATGGGCATTGCAGAGCATCCGTTTGACGGCTCCTGGGGTTATCAGGTAACTGGCTATTATGCACCGACATCCCGTTATGGAACACCGCAGGATTTTAAATATCTGGTAGATTATCTTCACCGTCAGAAGATCGGTGTTATCCTCGACTGGGTACCGGCACATTTCCCTAAGGATGCACACGGACTTGCCAATTTTGACGGAACAGCTGTATACGAGCATGCAGATCCGAGACAGGGAGAACATCCGGACTGGGGAACCAAGATCTATAATTACGGCCGCCCGGAGGTCAAGAACTTCCTGATCGCCAATGCTCTTTACTGGGTGGAGGAATGCCACGTTGATGGTCTTCGTGTAGATGCAGTTGCCTCCATGCTCTATCTTGACTATGGTAAGAAGGATGGAGAGTGGGTTGCCAATAAATTCGGCGGCAACAAGAATCTGGAAGCGATCGAATTCTTTAAGCATCTGAATACAGTAGTTCTCGGAAGAAACCACGGAAGTGTGATGATCGCAGAGGAATCTACTGCATGGCCGATGGTAACCGGTAAGGCAGAGGATGACGGACTTGGATTTTCCCTGAAATGGAACATGGGCTGGATGAATGATTTCCTGGAATACATGAAGCTGGACCCGTACTTCCGTAAATTTAACCACAACAAGATGACTTTTTCTATGACATATGCATACAGTGAGAAATATGTTCTGGTTCTCTCTCATGATGAGGTCGTACATCTGAAATGCTCCATGCTGGAGAAGATGCCGGGAGAGCTGGATGACAAGTTCAAGAACCTGAAAGCAGGATATACATTCATGTTCGGACATCCAGGCAAGAAGCTTCTGTTTATGGGACAGGATTTCGGACAGCTCCGCGAGTGGAGTGAGGCGAGAGAGCTTGACTGGTATCTGCTTGGAGAGGAGAACCATCAGAAGCTGCAGCAGTATGTCAGTGATCTTCTTCACATTTATAAGAAATATCCGGCACTTTATGCGGCTGATAATGACCCGTCCGCGTTCGAGTGGATCAATGCCAATGATGGTGACAGAAGCATTTTCAGTTTTGTGCGTAAATCTCCTACAGGTCGTAATAACATTCTGGTCGTATGCAACTTTACACCGGTGGCACGCCCGGATTACCGCGTAGGTGTGCCGAAGAAGAAACAGTATAAGCTGATCATGAATGAGCAGGGACTTGTGGAGAAGGGCAGGCCATATAAGGCTGAGAAGCAGAACTGTGATAACCGTGAGTTTTCCTTTGCATATCCACTGGAGCCATATGGAGTTGGTGTATTTACGTATTGATAATTTACCGGTTGACAAATAAGTTTTTGGACAGTATAGTGAAATCATATAAAGGGGAGTAGCTGGCACGTCAGTGTTCATGATGTCGTCAATCTCGACAGGCTTACCTGTCCGTATCGTGATGAAACAGCGAGACTTTTATTGCATGTTTTTTATGTGCAATAAAAGTCTCTTTTTTTTATCTCGATTCTGCCCATACTATCAATAAAGCAGAATAAGAAAGGAACGGTGCCCATGAAAGCGTATTACAATGAGTCATCAGATGAAGTACAGAGAAGTTTAAACGGAAACATGGATTTTCTGACAGATGAAGAAGTGAAGAAGCGGCATGAGAAATTCGGTCCCAATCAGCTTACCGGGGAGAAGAAAAAAAGTACCATTCAGATTTTTCTGGAACAGTACAAGGATGTTCTGGTTTTGATTCTCATTATTTCAGCGGTGGTCTCACTGTTTCTTGGGGAAACAGAAAGTGCAGTAGTGATCCTGATCGTTATCACTATGAATGCAGTTCTGGGAACTGTACAGACTGTTAAGGCGGAAAAATCTCTGGACAGTCTGAAACAGCTGGCAGCACCGGAAGCGAAAGTTGTACGAAACGGTGTTGTGGTGCAGATTCCGGGACGCAAGATTACAGTAGGAGACATTGTCCATCTGGAAGCAGGAGATTATATTCCGGCAGATGGCCGTATTCTGGAAAGCGCAAGTCTGAAGGTGGATGAAAGCGCTCTTACAGGAGAAAGCCTGGGCGTGGATAAGACAAGTGAAGCACTGGAAGGGGAACTGCCTCTGGGTGATCGGAGAAATATGGTGTTTTCCGGAAGTTATGTCACATATGGCCGTGGCTGTTTTATTGTGACTGATATCGGAATGAACACAGAAGTGGGAAAGATCGCAGATCTTTTAAAAAATGCTTCTGAGAAAAAAACGCCTCTTCAGGTCAATCTGGATAATTTTGGCAAAAAGTTATCTGTGATGATTCTTGTACTATGTGCAGTACTTTTTGTAATGCAGGTATTAAAAGGCGGAAATGTAGCGGATGCGTTCCTGTTTGCTGTGGCGCTGGCGGTAGCTGCGATCCCGGAAGCATTAAGCTCAATCGTTACCATTGTGCTGGCTTTTGGAACCAGAAGGATGGCCGGTGAAGGTGCGATCATCCGGAAGCTGCAGTCAGTGGAAAGTCTGGGAAGTGTATCGGTGATCTGTTCCGACAAAACGGGAACTCTTACGCAGAACAAGATGACCATCGAACACTATTATACAGATGGCCAGGATATTCTGGCAGAGCAGGTGGATCCGAAGAATCCACTGCATAAACAGATGTTGCGGCTCAGCATTTTGTGTAACGATTCCACCAATATCCAGGGGCAGGAGATCGGTGATCCCACGGAAACGGCAATGATCAATCTTGGCGATGATGTAGGGGTTCCTGCACAGAGAATCCGCAACGCGTATCCAAGGATCAGCGAAGTTCCCTTTGACAGTGACCGGAAGCTGATGTCAACCTTTCATAAGCTGCGGGATGGTTACACGATGATCACCAAAGGCGCAGTAGATGTGATGCTGGAGCGTGTGGATTACATCTGGAAAGGTGGAAAAATACTTCCCATCACAGCAGAAGATGTGGAAAACATTATTCGGGTTAATGAACAGTATTCCAGGGAAGGACTCCGCGTTCTCGGAATCGGCTATCGGATATTCCCTCAGGAAAAAAATATCTCCGCGGAGGATGAAAAGGAGCTTGTTTTCCAGGGACTCATAGCAATGATGGATCCTCCCCGTGAGGAGAGTGCAGAGGCGGTTGCTGACTGTAAACGTGCGGGGATCCGGCCGGTGATGATCACAGGAGATCATAAGGTCACAGCAGCAGCTATCGCAAAAAGGATCGGGATCCTGGATGATATGACCCAGGCCTGTGAGGGACGGGAAATAGACGGACTTAACGACGAAGAACTGAAAGATTTTGTGGAAAACATCCGGGTCTATGCACGTGTGACGCCGGAACATAAGATCAGAATCGTACGGGCATGGCAGGAAAAGGGAAATATCGTGGCAATGACCGGTGACGGTGTCAACGATGCACCGGCACTGAAACAGGCGGATGTAGGCGTTGCAATGGGAATCACAGGAACGGAGATTGCAAAGGATGCCGCTTCCATGATCCTGACAGATGATAATTTTGCTACGATCATCAAGGCAGTGGAGAGTGGCCGGAATATTTATGAAAATATCAAAAAAGCGATACAGTTTCTTCTTTCGGGAAATTTTGCGGCAATTCTGGTGGTGATCGCTGCTTCCCTGGCCGGGCTTCCGGTTCCCTTCGCACCGGTGCATCTTTTGTTTATCAATCTTCTTACAGACAGCCTACCTGCGATTGCACTGGGGCTGGAACCTTACCGGCATGATGTGATGGATGAGAAGCCGCGACCGGCGAATGAGCCTATCCTTACAAAAAAATTTCTGATGCGGATTGCTGTGGAAGGTGCTGTGATCGGCGCAGCGGTGTTTGCCGCGTTTCTTGTGGGCTATAGTGATGGAAATGCAATGCTGGCGAGTACTATGGCTTTTGCAGTGCTGTGTCTGTCCAGGCTTATACATGGGTATAGCTGCAAAGCAGATAAACGTGTACTGTTTACGAAAAAGTTTTTCGACAATCGTTACATGCAGGGAGCTTTTCTTGGGGGCTTTGTTCTGCTGACAGCAGTTATCACGATTCCGGCTTTGCATGGATTTTTTGCAGTGCAGATACTGAGAGCAGGGGAACTGGCGATCGTCTATGGAATGTCGGTGGTGAGTATGCTGGTGATCCAGGGAATGAAGAGTCTGATAAAGATATGAAGATAACAAAATACCGGGAACGGAGAAAAACGTTCCCGGTATTTTGTTAATAGAATCAGGTAAGCTGATACATTATTCTTCACTGTCATCGTAGGAAGCGTCATAAGAGCTGTCGTCATACGAACTGTCATCATAGGAGTCATCGTAAGAGCTGTCATCATACGAACTGTCATCATAAGAACTGTCGTCAGAGCTATCATACGAGGAATCATCACTGTTTCCTGAACCATTGTCAGCAGCATTGAAATCTTCGGAATTGACATCAATACCTTTATCTGCATAATACTGTTCCGCTGTAATGGAACTGGTATCCTCCACAACATTTCCGGAAGCATCGACCATGTTCAGATCTGTGTTGATGGTTACGTCCAGAAGATCAGTACCAGTAGAAGGTGTTACATTCATGGACATGATCTCATTGAATTTCTTCTTCAGATTGTCCAGGGTGAATACATTGCCTATGTATTTCTGAACGCCATGCTGGGAAGCAAGCTCTTCTGTGTAATCAGAGAGCATATATGGACCGAATTCGCCGGCTTCGCTGTTATAGTGCATAACCAGGGGCTCTACGGTCGGGGTAAGGATCTGAATCGAGGTTTTGCCGTTCTGGACGGTTTTCTGGATGGTGAATTTCGCCATTCCGCCGAGAAGTTCTTCCAGTTTCTGCTGAGTGGATACGAAGTTTCCGAGGGAATAGAAGACAACAGTTTCATTTCCCTTATCATCAGTGAGACGACCGTATGGCTGGAGCACATGAGGATGTCCGCCGATGATAACATTTACACCTTGTTCCATGAGGTAGGCTGTCCACTGCTTTTCATATTCGTTCGGCATGGTCTCATCCTCAGTTCCCCAGTGAGCTACAAAGATGATGCAGTCAGCCTGTTTTTTGGCTTTCTGGATCATGGTAGTGATCTTTTCTTTCCGGATCATGTCGATCATGTAATCTTTTCCTTCGATGCCGCCCACATTTGTGCCGTAGGTGTAATCGAGGAATGCGATCTTGATGCCGTTTACCTCACGGATTTTAACGGTGTCGGAGTCTTCCTGTGAATCGTGGATACCAAGAAGTGTGACATCCGGATATTTGGTTTTCCAGAAGTTCAGTGTGTCATTGAGGAAGCCCTCTCCGAAGTCATCGATATGGTTGTTGGCAGATTCCACAACATTGAAGCCTGCTTTTATGATGGCATCGCCGACCTCTGTCGGTGTTGCAAAGGATGGATAGGAGCTTACGCTGTCATGATCTGTGGTAAAAACAGTCTCCTGGTCGATCATTTTTACATCAGCGTCCTTGATCGCATCCAGGATATGTGTGTAGATCTTGTCGTAATTCCAGTTTCCGTCCTCAGATGCACCTGCATCGATCAGGCTCTGGTGGTAGAGGTTGTCTCCGACTGCTATCACAGATGCGGTCGTAGTTTCCGTTGCCGCAGCTTCTGTTTTCTGCTGTTCTTTCATTGCGGCTGCTTTTTTCTGGGCATCAATGGCCGGCTTACGGATAAGACGATAATCCAGCTGGTTAAAAAAGAGAACCAGAAATGCCAGAACAACGATGGATGCAATGAGACTTGTGCGGGCATTGCTGCGCTCGCGGAAATTCAGGGGAATGTTGTCCCTGGAATTCCGTTTAACCGCCTTTCTGCTCTCCCGAAGTTCCCGAAAGTTCTGGAGACTTTCAGGAAGATTTTCCTTTTTGAAAGGATTGTTAAAGTTAGGTGGAAATTTCATTTATGATTTACCTTGACTTTCTTTGAATTATTGTGTGGTTGTATTATAGCAGATTTTTTTGCAGGTGGGGGAGTTTTTGTAGTATACTTGAAGAAAAGTTTTGCTGATGGTTATAAAGTGACAGTGATCAGTTTCAGAAGAGGAGAATTTGGCATGAGTGTTTACAGACGAAAAGCGCAGTATCATGAGACAGACCAGATGGGGATCATCCACCATTCCAATTATATCAAATGGATGGAGGAAGCCAGAATCGATTTTATGAAAGAGATGGGATTTGGCTATGGTGAGGTTGAGAAACGTGGAATTGTTTCTCCGGTAGCGGAGGTTTCCACAGCTTATAAGAAACCTGTGCGGTTTGATGATGAGGTGGAGATCACGGTTTCTGTGAAGAAATATAATGGTGCAGTGCTGGAACTGGAGTATGAGTTTTATAATGCAACCAGAGATGAGATCTGCACAACAGCTTCCTCGAAGCACTGTTTTATCAGAGAAGGAAAACTGGTATCCCTGAAAAAAGAGATACCAGAGCTGGACATACTGTTTCGCAAATGTCTGAAAGGAGAAAATGCCTGATGGAAGTAGTAGAAATGCTTGATAATCTGAAAGAAAAAGCCCGTAGGGATCCGGCACTTAGGGAGGAGCTTCTTGCCACACGCCAGGAGAAGGAGCCACTGTCTGCATTCTGCAAAAAATGCCGGGAACTGGGTGTTCCGGTCTATGAGATGGATCTGATCGCAGCGGGTGAAGAATTTTATGCAGCTATGAAGCGCAGCACCAATGGCGGCGGCGAGAATTCCCCGATGCTTGAGGGCGAAGACGATTTTTACGAATTGTTTTTTGCAGGATTATAATGAGAATATCTGTCTGATCTGATGCTCATCGGTCAATATATTTTTCAAGTACCGGAAACTGAACACCTCCGATCTTCAGCACCCGGCTGTGAAAATCTTTCAGGTCAAAATCCTGACCTAGACGGTTCTGCTCGGCTGTACGCAGATCCAGAAGGCTTAAATATCCCCAGTAGTATTTCAGATAGTTTCCGGGAGTTTCCAGAATGTACTGGTAGATCTCAGAAACAACCGTACTGTCCTCAATGCCAAAGGCTCTGAGAAAGCTTGCGGCTTCAGCCTGACTCCAGCCGTTATAGTGAATCTCAAGATCCAGAAGCGAATACATACATAAATTAATGCTGCGGTTCAGCCAGGAAAGCTGTGCAAGATCAGTGGCAGAACTGTCGTTTATGTAAGCGGCAGCATACTGATATGCAAAAGGCTCCACATAGGTAGCCCAGCCTTCCGCGAATCCGGAAGTACCAAGGAGGCTGCGGATTCCGGACGGGTTCTCCCGTTCAAAGGACACGGTCTGATAAAGATGCCCCGGAAATCCTTCATGGGCCAGCGTGGTAAAAAGTTCCAGTCCCTGATAACCGGCCGCCGGATTCAGATAGATCACATTAGGCGTGCCTGTATCGATCGGCGGTGTGAGATAAAAAGCGGGACTCAGATAATCCTTCATGGAGTCGTGTACTGTGCGGAGTTCGAAAGAGACATCTTCAAGTGCCGGAAAGTCAGAGAGAATCTTTTTTCGCAGGCAGTTCAGCATCTGCGCCGGTTCCATTTCTTTAAAGGAGATGCCCTGATTAAGGGTGGTCAGAAGTTCCGGATTCTGGCGGAGCATTTTTCCCGCAGTACTGATCTCATCGGAAAGCTGCCGGGAGAGTCTTTTTTCTATCTGGTTTACAGGGACATAGGTACCGGTCTGGCTCTGGAGAAGATAGATATAGTAGGCTCTTCCACCCTTAAAAAAAGACAGGCCGCGGGTGTTTTTTCCGGTGCCGCGAAGTGCTTCAAGGCCTGTCATCAGCTCCTGATAGGCTGGGATCACTTCTGTTTTCATCAGCTTTTTATGTGTCAGGATCAGAGCCTGCTGTTCTGACGGAGAGATTTTTTTGCAGGCAGAGAGCTTCTGCTGAAAAATATCCTGCATGTAGTTGTCGTCCGGATTTTCGATAAAAGCGGCACATTGGGCGAGAATCCGGTCAAGGGTGGTATCGCTCATAAAAAATCCGGCCTGTGATTTTTTTTCTTCGAAGCGCAGAATACTCTGAAAATATGACCGGATGGTGGTGAGCAGATTCAGGTAATCGGAGATATCTTTTTCCTCATAAAAGGCATATTCGGCCAGAAGCACGGGAAGCTGGGCCTGAATCCCGAGGCTGGGGCCAAGGGGCTCCTGAAGCAGGTAATTGTCGCCCAGGGATTTTTCGGTGTGGTAATAGAGAAGCATGGAATCCAGGATGAGCTGATTTTCTGTGGAGAGATGGCTGTAACGGAAGCTTTTAAGCTTTTCTTCGTACTGGGCGCAGATCTGATATGTATTTTTCATATCTGTGGGAACAGTACCAAGAGAAGCTTTTTTTCGTGAAATTCCCTGCTTTTCCGGGTGGGCAAGGGAATAATGGAGCGTAAGTGCACTGCCGGAAACTTCACTGCGGAAAACCTCCCGGGAAAAAGCTTCGAATTTTGCGTTTTCGGTAATTCCATGGGAGGAAAAATATCCGGCAGCGATGCCGGAAAGAAAAGTCAGGATAAGGAGGCAGACGATAAAAAGAGGTGCTTTTTTCTTTGAAAGTTTGAAAGACATAGAAGGTCCTCTTGATGCGGCGCTTTCTACTATCATATTGGAAAAATGAGGAATCTATGTTATGATGTGGTCAGAAATTTACAGCCGGAAAGTGGAGAAAAACATGAGTGATATATATGATCTTGCAATTTTAGGCGGGGGTCCTGCAGGGATCACGGCAGCGATTTATGCGTCCCGCGCCAGACTAAATACCATATGGATCGATAAGAATTTTGCGCCGGGTGGTCAGATCACGGCGACCTACGAGGTGGATAATTATCCGGGAATGCCGGGAATCTCAGGAATGGATCTGGGAGAGGCTTTTGGTGAGCATGCCCGCAAGCTTGGTCTGGAGCCGAAGAGGGAGAAGATTCTTTCCCTGGAAAATATTTCCGGGGAGATCAGGACGATCCGTACGAAGAAGAATGAATACCAGGCGAAGACAGTGATCCTGGCATTCGGAGCAGAGCACAGAAAACTGGATATACCAGGAGAGGATGATCTGGGAGGACTTGGGGTTTCCTATTGTGCCACCTGTGATGGTGCTTTCTATAAGGACAGAACTGCGGTGGTAGTTGGCGGCGGAAACGTAGCAGCAGAGGATGCGGTTTTTCTTTCCGGTCTCTGCAAAAAAGTATATCTCATTCATCGCCGGGATCAGCTTCGTGCAGACAAGGCGATCCAGGAGAGAGTTTTTGCCTGCGAAAATATTGAGATGATATGGGACAGTGTTCCGCTGGAAATCCTGGGGCAGGACGAGGTGAAAGGTATCCGGATCCGTAATGTAAAAACCGAAGAGGAACGTACATTGGATACGGACGGCGTTTTTATCGCAGTGGGAATCGTGCCGAATACAGCGCTTGTGAAGGATATGCTGGAGCTGGATGAGGGCGGATATATCCGGGCCAATGAGGAAGGCATTACCCGTGTGCCAGGCATTTTTGCAGCGGGAGATATTCGGACAAAGGCGCTCAGACAGGTGGTAACTGCTGTTTCAGACGGAGCCAATGCAGTGGCTTCCGCACAGAAATATCTCTGGAGGATGGACAATGGCAACAATTAAAGAAATTGCCCAGAGAGCGGGCGTAAGCACAACGACAGTTTCCAATGTCATACATGGAAAAACAAAAAAAGTATCACCTGCCAATATCGAGAAAATCGAAAATCTTATCCGGGAAATGGGCTATGTCCAGAAAATGGGACTCCGCGTTCTCAACAAAGAGAAATCCCAGCTGATCGCGGTTGTGATCAATTACCATAAAGACTTCAAGGATTCTGTTATCGGAGATCCTTTTTACGGAAAGATCATTGGCTTTATTGAGAAGTATGTACAGGAGCTTGGCTATTATCTTATGCTGTATTCTGCGAAAGATATAGACAAGATCTTTCAGATGGTCATGGGCTGGGATGTGGACGGTGTGATTGCCATTTCCTTCAGCAAGAGCAACTGTGAAAAGATCTATCAGCTGATCAACAAGCCGATCGTTTCCATTGATGCCTATGGTGAGCTGGATGCAGGGCAGGAGAACCATGTCCTGAATATCGGACTGGATGATGAGAGCGGCGGTTACCTGATGACAAAATATCTTCTGGAATGTGGTTATGAGCATATCCAGGTGTGTGCAGGACGTGACAATGGTGTTGACCATTTCCGCTATATGGGCGCACAGAAGGCTGCGAAAGAGTTTGAACGCAGGAAACAGAAGGTACACTTTACTGCGCTTGGAATGAACTACGCGAAGCGAAAAGAAAGCTACGCATGGCTGATCCAGCGCAAGAAGCCGAAGACAGCCCTGTTTTTTCTGTCAGATCTTTATGCACTGGAAGCTATCAGCTTTTTCAGCAGCAGAGGTGTGAAAATTCCGGAAGAGATCGGAATCGCAGGTTATGATAACATCAGCTTTGCAGAATTTTCAGTGCCCCGTCTGACTACCATCAGCCAGAATGTGGAGCAGAAGGCGTCTCTGGCAGTGGAGATCCTGATGGAGAGGATCAACGGTGAGGAGAAGGAGCGAGAGAATGAGATTCAGCTTCCGGTTACGCTGATTGCGCGGAAATCGGTGTGTTCGCAGAATAATTAATAAACAGTATATGAACAGATTCATGGCTGGTGAGAATAATAGTGAAAAATGAAAGCCGTAGTATAGGATGGTTGTCACTGTCTTATATTTGCGGCTTTTTTGTAAGTAAATGTTTTGCACAGTTTCATAAATAGAGGATTTTTCAAACGATTCTGCTGGTGTCAGTATTGGAATTCAACAGGATTGTAATGTGTGAAATATGCACAAAACCAAAAAAATAAAGTTGTTACAATAAATGGTTATGTACATAACCAAAGGGAAAATAACAGAAGGAGTGAATTCCAGATGAAACAGATTCTGATCGCCACACATGGAAAAATGGCCTCCGGTATCCGTTATACAGCAGAGCTGATCGTGGGAAAAATGGCTGAGATCACAACCATTGATGCTTACGTGACACCGGAAGATAATGTGGAGAAAAAATTTGAAGAATATTTCGCACAGCATGAAAACGACAGGATTTTCGTTTTCACAGATCTGATGGGCGGAAGCGTGAACCAGAAACTTCTGGGCTACAGCCAGAAAGAGAATGTTACCCTGATCACAGGAACCAATCTTCCTGTTCTGATGCAGGTGATGATGGCAGACGATGATGTGACAGAGGAAGAACTTCAGGAATTTATCGATGATGCAAGAGAAGAACTTCAGATCGTAGATCTGGGCGGAAAGAAAAAATCCTCATCAGAGAAAAACGCGGCAGGAAATCCTGCACAGGCCAAAGAGCAGACAGCAGTTAAAAAAACTTCGGAACCACAGTCCTATGAAAATTCCACGGCAAAGATCACGGCACTTCGTGTAGACGACCGCCTGATCCACGGCCAGGTCGCCATGACCTGGACAAAGCAGCTGGCTGTACAGGGAATCGTGGTAGCCAACGATGAAGCAGCGAATGATAATACCCAGAAAATGGCGCTGAAAATGGCAGTTCCCGGAGGAATCAAATCTCTGATCAAGCCGGTAGATGAAGCCATCCGTATTCTGAATAATCCGAAAGCTTCAAAGATGCGTATCCTGGTTCTTACAAGAACCGTGAAAGACGCACTGAAGATAAGACAGAGTGTTGGCGAGATCGGCTTCCTCAATGTAGGAAATACAGGACGTTTCGACGGAATCGATGTTTCCGAAAAGCTTGTCCTTACACCGACCATCATGCTGACAAAGGATGAGCAGCAGGCGTTAAAGGATCTGGCAGCACTTGATCCGAAAACCTGTATGCAGCAGGTTCCGAATGATGAGCAGAAGCTTGTGAAGGATATTCTGGACAAGCTGGACTGATATAAACACAATGTAGCATATAAAAGGGAGGAAGGAAAAAATGTTAAACGCATTTCTTGTAGCACTTGCCGTATTTATCTGCGTCGGCGGTGCAGAACTGATCGGATTTACCATGCTGAACCGTCCGATCGTCATCGGACCACTGGTAGGTCTGTTTCTGGGAGATCTTCACACAGGAGTTATGATCGGAGCTTCACTGGAAGCCGTATTTATGGGAGTTGTAAACATTGGCGGAGCTTCCGCAGCTGAGCCCGGAATCGCCACAGCAGTAGGAACCGCTTTTGCCATCATGCTTGGCAAAGGATCTGAGGTTGCCCTGACACTGGCACTTCCGATCGGTATCCTTGGTCTTCAGATTAAGACAGTTCTCTATATTTTCATTGTAGGTATGTTTGCAAAAACCTTCGACCGTCTGGCTGCAGAGGGCAAGGAGAAACAGATCATCGCTCTCCATTACGGACTCTGGGCTGTGAACTGGGTATTATATTCACTGTTCGCATTCTTCGGGATACTCTTTGGATCTGATGCAGTCAGTGCACTTCTGGATGCCATCCCGGATGTTGTTATGAACGGTCTGACAGTCTGCGGTGGACTTCTTCCGGCAGTAGGTATGGCGATGCTGATGAAAATGCTCTGGGACAACAAGATCTGCATGTTCTATTTTCTGGGATTTGTCCTGGCAGCATACTTAAACCTTCCGCTTATCGCTCTTGCAGTGATCGGAGTGATTATCGCCATCTCTGTTGGAATGAACGATTATAAGCTTAACCAGCTTTCTGCACAGAGAGTAGCTGTTTCACCGGCTGGAGACTCTGAAGAATATCTTGATGAAGAAGAGGAGGAATTTTTCTCATGAGTAATTTAACAAAATCTATTCCCGCAGATGAAAGAAAAATGCTGAGAAAAGCTTTCTGGCGTTCCTTCACTCTGTATGCAGCAGTAAGCCCGGCAAAGCAGGGAGCATCCGGCTTCTGCTATTCCCTGATGCCATTTATCAACAAATTTTACAAAAACGATGAGGAAGGCAAAAAAGCTGCCCTCACAAGAAGTATGTCTTACTTCAATACAACCATCACCTTATCTACATTCATCATGGGTCTTGTGGCATCCATGGAGAAGAAAAACAGCGAGCAGAAGGATTTTGACGCAAGCTCCATCAATGCGGTGAAATCTTCCCTGATGGGACCTCTGGCCGGTATCGGTGATTCCATTTTCTGGGGTGTTCTTCGTGTAATTGCGGCAGGAATCGCAGTAGGACTTGGAGCATCCGGAAATGTTCTGGCACCTATCGTGTTCCTGCTTCTTTTTAACATTCCGTCTATTCTTGTGAAATATTACGGTACATTCCTGGGTTACAAGCTTGGTTCCGAATACATCCAGAAGGTTTATGCAAGCGGTCTTATGAACATTTTGACAAAGGCTGCCAGCATTGTAGGTCTTATCATGGTTGGTGGTATGACTGCCAGCATGGTAACCTTTAAATCTACTTATGAACTCACCATGAAGGGTGAGTCTGTTCTGAACCTCCAGAGTATGCTGGATCAGATCTTTGTCGGCATCGTTCCTCTTGGACTGACTCTTCTGTGCTACTATCTGCTGAAAAAGAAAAACATCAGTATCACAGTTCTGATCATAGGTGTCATTATCCTGAGTATCCTTCTCTCTCTTTTCGGAATTGCATAAACCTTAAGGAGAAGGAATAAAGACCAGAATTATGAAAAGGCGGACCCCAGTTGGTCCGCCTATAAAAAAGCCTGAAATAAGATATTTTGAATAAAGGAGACACAGAACATGAAAGATTGGTGGAAGAATTCCGTTGTATATCAGATTTATCCAAGAAGCTTCAAGGACTCCAATGGAGACGGCTTCGGCGATCTCAGGGGTATTATTGAAAAACTCCCCTACCTTCAGAACCTTGGGATCGATGTGCTCTGGCTCAGTCCTGTATTTGACTCCCCGCAGGACGACAATGGTTACGATATCAGTGATTACCGGAAAATTTATGCAGGCTTCGGAAGCAATGAGGACATGGATGAGCTGATCAGAAAAGCTCACGAGCATGGCATCAAAATCGTTCTGGATCTTGTAGTAAACCATACATCTGATGAGCATGCCTGGTTTGTGGAAAGCCGGAAATCCAAAGACAACGACTACAGTGATTATTACATCTGGAAAGATCCGAAAGCAGACGGCAGTGAACCGAACAACTGGGGTTCCAGCTTCTGCGGAAGCGCCTGGGAATACGACGAAGAGCGTGGTCAGTATTATCTGCATTTTTACAGCCGGAAACAGCCGGATCTTAACTGGGAGAATGAAAAAGTCCGCCAGGAGATCTATGATCTGATGAAATTCTGGATGAATAAAGGGGCAGATGGATGGCGTATGGATGTTATCGCATCCATCTCCAAGGATCAGTCCTTCCCGGATTATCCGGAAACCGATGACCGTAAGTATTATACAGGAAAATATCACAGCAACGGACCAAGACTTCACGAGTTTATCCATGAGATGAACCGGGAAGTACTTTCCAGATATGACTGCATGACAGTAGGCGAGGCACCGGGCTCTACACCGGAGGTTGCAAGACTTTTTACAGATCCGACCCGTGAAGAGCTGAACATGCTCTTCACTTTTGAGCATATGAATATCGACCGTATCCCGGGATCTGTAAACCGTAAATGGGCACTGAAGCCTTTTGATCTCCGTGAGCTGAAACGGGTTATGACTGAATGGCAGAACAAGCTTTATAATAAAGGATGGAATGCTCTGTACTTTGAGAACCATGATCAGCCGCGTGTGATTTCCAGATGGGGAAATGATACCACTTATCGTGAGGAGTGCGCAAAAGCTTATGCAACAGTCCTTCACGGCATGCAGGGAACACCGTATATATATCAGGGCGAGGAGATCGGTATGACAAACGTACACTTCTCTCTGGACGAGTACGAGGATATTGAAGTGCGCAACGCATATCAGGATCTTGTAATTAAGAACAAAACCATTACCGAGGACGATTTCCGCAAGGCTGTATGGAACAAAAGCCGTGACAATGCCAGGGTTCCCATGCAGTGGGACGACAGTGAGAATGCCGGATTTACTGCCGGAAAACCATGGTTCCGCCTTTCTGACCGTTATCAGGAGATCAATGTAAAAAAAGCTCTGGAAAAAAAGGACTCCGTGTTTTATTATTATAAAGAACTGATCCGCCTGCGACATGAGGAAGAGCTTCTGACAGAGGGCGATTACCAGCTTCTTCTTCCGGAGGATGAGAAGATTTTTGCCTATTTAAGAACTTCTGAGAAAGAGCAGTGGATCGTGGTGGCAAATCTTTCTGAGGATACAGTAAGTACAGAAGACCTTACAGAATATGTGTCCGATAAAGAGGACATTAAAATTGCAAACTACAAAGACAGAACAGGAATCAAAGAAAACTTGAGACCGTACGAGGCATTTATGATGAGAATCCGCTGAATTCCTGAACTGTTATTTACGCAGCAAAGCGGAAAAAATATCCGCTTTACAGACTGCAGGTATGAGTATTTGTGCGTATCTGTACTGCCGAAGGATTTCCGGGGCAGTGCAGATGCGCTTTTTGCTCATAGGAACACAGACGGACAAACAGGAGGAAATTATGGAAAAATACATCATTGCAGTAGATATGGACGGAACACTTCTGAACAGCGAGAATAAGATTTCCGGGAGAAACAGAAATGTTTTGCAGCGTCTGATCGATGACGGACATTATGTGGTACCGGCAACAGGAAGAACAAGGGAGCTGATACCGCAGGAGTTTTCCGTGCTCCATGGAGTGAAATGGGGAATCGTGGAAAATGGCTGTGTTGTCTGGGACTACGATAAAAATGAGATGATCTGGCGCAAGACCATGCCAAAAGGAATGGTACGGGGAATCCTGAAAGATGTGGAGGACAGCGGAGTAAAAGGCTGGATCGCGGAGGCTTATTCGAATGGAGTTGCATATTCCGATGCAGATGCCAGAGATTATGTAGCCTCAGTAGCAGATAAAGATCTTCTGGAAAAAACCTTCGTAGATTATTTCCTCAGCAGACATGAATTTGTAAAGGATTTTTACAGACAGACAGAGCTTCTGGATCAGGCAGAAAAGATAAACATCTATTTTGAAAACCTCGAAGACAGCAGAGCTCTCCGTGAAAAATGGAAGGATCTGGATGATGTGGCTGTCACTACTTCCATCAGCGGTAACGCAGAGTTCAACGCAGCAGGGGTGGACAAAGGAGTTGGTCTTGCCATGCTGCGCACAAAGCTTGGCATTGACCGGATGCATGTGATCGCTTTTGGTGATAATGAAAATGATCTGGAAATGCTGGAAGGCGCAGGCATCGGAGTCGCTATGGGTAATTCCAAACAGTATGTAAAGGATGCCGCTAATGAGGTGACCGGAGATAATGATCATGATGGTGTGGCGGAATTTCTTGAGAGGTTTTTCGGGCTGTAAGCTGTGGGTGATCGTGATTGCTGATATACGGGACAGGGAAATGTATTTTTCTCTGTCTTTTTTATTTTCATTTTCGGTGATATAAGGTATGATTAACAGAGAAGATGAGGGAGTGCCGGTTTTGATCGGTAGTTCCCGGTGAAAATTTTTTGAGGGAATCAGGAGGGAATTTTTTATATGAAAAATTTAGTACCTAAGAGGGTGATGGAATATATAGTTATCACATTTGCAGTTATTCTGATGGATGTGGGAATCTATGTATTCAAATTCCCGAACAACTTTTCTTTCGGAGGAGTTTCGGGTATGGCAGTCGTATTCTCGCATTTTATTCCGATGACATCTGCGCAGATCAACCTGGTGATCAATCTTATTTTGCTGGTGATCGGGTTTATGATCCTGGGAAAAGATTTTGGCATAAAGACAGCTTATGTTACAGTTGTATCTTCTCTGCTCCTGAATGTATTCGAGAAGGTTTTTCCTATGGAAAAAGCACTCACAGGGAACATTATGCTGGAGCTGTGCTTCGCGATCATCCTTCCGGCACTGGCTGCTGCGATCCTGTTTTTTAAGAATGCCTCAGGCGGCGGTACGGATATTGTTGCGATGATCATTAAAAAGTATTCTACGATGAATATTTCGGGTGCACTGTTTCTTGTAGACTGTTTCATCGTTGTTGTTTCCTTTATGGTATTTGATATTACCACAGGCCTCTGCTCTGTGCTGGGTCTTATGGCCAAGACGTTGCTGATCGATAAGTCTATTGAGAGGATGAAGCTGAACAAATATTTCACTATCATTTCCAGCAAACCGGAGGAAATTTCCGATTTTATCATGAAGGATCTGAACAGAAGTGCTACGATTTATCATGGAGAGGGTGTTTATACCCACAAGGATAAAAAGATCATCCTGACTGTGGTTGACGTAAAGCAGGCGGTGTTGCTGCAGAGGTTTATTGATGAGGTAGATCCGCAGGCATTTCTGATGGTAACTAAGAGCAGTGAGGTTATTGGTAAGGGATTTATGAGTTATATCTGATGTGGTAATGGAATGCGGATAATTTTATCCGTCGGAACATATGTATGCACGATATGGAGAGCATTTTCAACAGCTGTTAGAGGCTGTGGAGATGCTCTCTTTTTTGACATGATAAATTGTGGAGGGTGTGTATTTATGTACGGGAAAAGTGGAATGCAGATTGCAAATATCTGCGTGAATTTGAATGAAAAGGCTGTGAAGTTTTCGTGAAAAGGTTTGACAGGGGGCAGATTATATGTTAGGATACACACTTGCGTAACAAATTTAATAAAATTGTAATAAATGAAGATGCTAACAGATGCAACAGACAAACTATTAAGATGGACCGGAGGAGAGTTGCAGATTTTCTGAGAGGAGTTTTTATGTTTTATAAAAAAATTGCTGCTGTTGTCATGAGTGTTGTGATCGCCGGATCTGTTCCGTGTACAGTTTTTGCAGATACAGATGTAAGTGCTGTGACAGATGGCGAGGTGGAGGAACTTTCCATTGAGGAAGATTTCTCGGACGGGATGGATTCCATCTCCGCTCTTGCAAACGCTCTGGCAGACAAGACTGTTTCTGATGTGGCAGAATATCAGGAAGCGAAAGCAGAGGCTGAGGAGATCGCACAGAAGAGACTGGAAGCAGAAGCAGCAGCGGAAGCTGCCCGTAAAGCGGAAGAAGAGCGTAAGGCAGCTGAAGAGGCAGCACGTAAGGCTGAAGAAGCCCGCGTAGCCAAGCGTCAGGAAATTGCGGATTTTGCACTGCAGTTTGTAGGAAATCCGTATGTCTACGGCGGCACAAGCCTGACAAATGGTGCAGACTGTTCCGGGTTCGTGATGTCTGTGTTTGCACAGTTTGGTTATGGGCTTCCCCGTGTGGCAGCAGCCCAGTGTGCAGCATCCCAGAAGAAATCTGTAGAAGATATCGAAGTTGGTGACCTGGTATTCTACGGAGACGGCGGAATCGACCACGTAGCTCTCTATATCGGCGATGGCAAGATCGTCCACGCCAGCACCGCAGCCACAGGAATCAAAGTATCCGACTACAATTACCGTGCACCGGCTGCGGTTGGAACTTTTGTGGAATAATAAAATATGTAAATGAATACTTTATAAGTTAAACTGCTTACAGGAAATGTTCGAGAGAAATGGAGACGACCTGCGGGCAGTTTTTTGATTATGAGCAAGAATGTGGATTGCGAATATCCGCTTGACTTGAATAAGAAATTTCCCTGTAATTTCCCAATGACATAAAAAAGCTCTCAGCATTGATGATAGCAGCCATCTTGTTGTGATGTCTGTTTCTATTCTGGTACAGGCTAAGACAGTCACACAGCCCAGCAGAGTGCTTATGCTTTCCGCAGCATCTGCCTGTAAATAACCACAGATACCACAGCAGTAAACACCTCCGTGATCCAGAATGCGTTCCAGACACCCTCAGGACCCATAAGCCGGGACAGAATCCAGGCAACAGGCATGATGACGATCACATACCGGAACAAGGAGATCACAAGGGACTGGATGCCCTTTCCAAGGCCTTCCATAGCTCCTGAAGTAGTGACAGACACAGCAGAAATGATAAATCCTGCACTGATGATCTTAAGAGCCTTGGAACCAGCAGCAATCGTCTCTGGGTTCGTGGTGAAAAGTCCCATAAGCTGTCCGGACGCCAGGAGGCAAACAGCAGTTCCAAGGAACATGATCACACAGCTGGCCTCCAAAGTCAGACGGAAGATCTTTTTCACACGTTTCATCTCCTGGGCTCCGAAGTTGTAGCCGATCAGCGGACGCATTCCCTGGATGATACCGTTAGTCGGAAGATAAAGGAAAGTCTGCAGCTTATAATAAACACCTAGGATTACCACATAACTGTCTGAATAAGCTGCCAGTACAGAATTCAGAAAAGAGACCAGAAATGACGGCAGAGCCAGGTTCAGGATTGCCGGAACACCAATGGCATACAGGCTCAGATCCGTTTCTTTGCTGGCTTTTATGGCTTTTGGGGTCACACGCACAGGAATTGGACGCAAAATATAAAAAGATATATACACAACGATCGTAAGCACCTGACCGATACCAGTAGCCAGAGCAGCACCGCGGATTCCCATTTTCGGGAAAAATCCGATACCCCAGATCAGGAACGGATCCAGGATGATATTGCTGATACAGCCAACCAGCAGGGCAATCATAGACACCTTCATCCTTCCCACAGCCTGGAAAAGTTTCTCAAAGAAAAGGCTGATGGAGATCACAGTGGAAAACAGAAATACGACCGTGGAATACTCATGCCCCATTCGGATCACCGTTTCATCCTGTGTATACATCCGGAGAAACGCCGGCATAACAGCAATGCTGATCACAGTCATGAGAATACCGTGGATCACAGCCAGAATAAAACCATGGGTCGCAGCTGTGTCGGCCATTTTTTTATTTCCTGCGCCAAGATGATAGGACACCCTGGCATTGATACCAATACCAAAACCAATGGCAACTGCATTGATCAGGTTCTGCACAGGATATACAAGTGAGAGTGCTGTCATAGCCTGCTCACTGATCTGTGCTACGAAGAAACTGTCAACAATATTATACAGCGAGTTTACAAGCATGGAAAAAACCATAGGTAGTGCCATGGAAGCCAGTAGTGGGCCAACAGGCTTTTCCTTCATAAAAGTATCATTCATGAAAAAAACCTCCTTCATATCGTTATTGTATTATTCGTAAAAGAATAACTGTGCGTGTTTTGTGTACATAATAAAAGCCACACAACCTGCCTCTAAAAGCAAAGAGTAAAGGCAGATTATGTGGCGAAAAAAGTCGAAACTGAAAAATCCACACTATGTTTTAGTACCTAAACCCTAACAAAAAAAATCCCGGCTGTCAAGCACAGAATTCAACCGGAGCAGACTATGCAAATGACATGGCTTTTACGCAATTTATCAGTACCTGTACATGTGTGTACTGCGTGCACTGGCAGTCCCGAAAACCCCCTTCTGGCAAAATGCACAAAACCTGTCGAACCATGGTGGATAAGTGAAAAACTTTCCAAAAAGTTTTCCACATGACAAAAATCCGCAAATCCGCTAATAATCAAGTTATACACAAATTTATCCACATTATCCACAAGGATAACAATGTGGATGACCTGATTTACATAAAAAAAATTAAACATATGTTTTGTGTAAAAATGATAAATCAGCGAAAAACGTGAAAAAAATCTGTAAAACTATTGACATTTTTAAATTCTAAATACCACAAAATATTATGCAAAAAAGATAAAATTTAATAAAAAACAAAGTAATAATCAGAAAAATATTAAAATATTTACGAAAAAAGAATATATTCCAGAACAGGAAACTATAAAGTATGGAAATGTACGCAAAAAGAGGACAGTGACCGGATATTACGAACACTGTCCTCTGCAAAAAATCGCTGTCAGAGTGTGGATAAGTGTGGAAAAATGGCTTATCCGCCCTGTTTCATTCGTTTGATCACCTTGAGCCGGGTAAATTCCTCGCGCTCTTTTTCCTCCAGGGCATTGGTGATATCTCTGGTGAGAGTTTCATATCTTGGGATGGTGATATTCTTCAGAGCGTTGGCACGCTTCTGGGTTTTTTTGATATTGGTGGCAAGACGGATAGCTGCGTTTTCAATCATGGAAAGCTGAATGGACAATTCTTTCACACGCTCGAAAGCTGCCTTGGCCTCGTCCAGGGACAGCTTGGTGCTGTAGTAGGCGTAGGTCGGCGTATTGCTGCTCTGCCTGTCATATTCCACAAGGGGAATCTCAGTACCCATAACGCTTCGTGTCTTGATCCGGATGGAATTTTCTACAGGAACGGTATGGGAAATCTGGTCTACAAAAGCGATACCGATCTCCATGTTAGCTTTCTGCAGGGCTGCATAAGCAGTACGGAAGGTTTCATCGATCTGAGCCTGGATATCCTTTGCCTGGTCGATCAGCTCCATCATTTCACGGATCAGGATATTACGCTTTTTGTCCATAAGCTCATAGCCCTGTCTGGAAAGAGCCAGAGAGTTTTTTGCAAGTATGAGATTTCCCTTGGTGGGAAAGGTATTCGGATCCATAAAATCACCTCACTAACGGACGGTTTCCCTGTAATACTGATCCAGAACCTTGGTATCGATACGGTCAAGCTCTTCTCTTGGAAGGAGTCCCAGGAGTTCCCAGCCCTTATCAAGAGTTTCGATGATGCTTCGGTTTTCGGTCTCGGACTGTCCTACGAATTCTGCTTCGAAAGCTTTTCCGAATACAAGGTACTGCTTATCCAGTGGAGAAAGCTCATCTTCACCGATAACGGAAGCCAGGGCTCTTGCGTCACCTACCTTTGCGTAGCAGGAAAAGAGCTGGTTGGCAACGTCCTGATGATCAGCACGTGTGAAGCCTTCACCGATACCATCCTTCATCAGACGGGAGAGGGACGGCAGAACATTGATCGGCGGATAAATAGCCTGGCCGTGAAGCTGGCGGTCCAGTACGATCTGCCCCTCTGTGATGTATCCTGTAAGGTCAGGAATCGGATGCGTGATATCGTCATTAGGCATGGTCAGGATCGGGATCTGGGTTACAGAGCCTGTGCCGCCGCGGACAATTCCTGCACGCTCATAAAGAGTAGCAAGCTCACTGTACAGATATCCGGGATAACCTTTTCGGGAAGGAATCTCACCTTTGGAGGAAGAAACCTCTCGCATGGCCTCGCAGAAAGAAGTGATATCTGTGAGGATAACCAGGATGTGCATGCCTTTTTCAAAAGCAAGATACTCAGCGGCAGTCAGTGCGATCTTCGGTGTCAGAAGACGCTCAACAACCGGGTCATTTGCAAGGTTCAGGAACATAACAACGTGGTCGGAAGCACCGCTTTCTTCGAAAGTCCTGCGGAAGAATTCGGCTACGTCATATTTAACGCCCATTGCTGCAAAAACAATGGCAAATTTTTCATCGGAATCGCCGCCCAGGGAAGCCTGCTGAACGATCTGTGCAGCCAGCTTGTCATGAGGAAGACCGTTACCGGAAAAGATCGGCAGCTTCTGGCCGCGGATCAGGGTGGTCAGTCCGTCAATGGCGGAGATACCGGTGTTGATATAGTTTCGCGGATATTCACGGGTTACCGGATTCAGTGGAAGACCGTTGATATTCAGGCTGACCTCCGGTGTGATATCGCCAAGACCGTCAATGGGCTGGCCGATACCGTTAAAGGTTCGTCCCAGGATTTCAGGGGAAAGCCCGATCTCCATTGGATGTCCGGTAAGACGTGTGTGTGTATTGCCGAGGGACATATTATCTGTCCCCTCAAAAACCTGGATAACAGCCTTATCCTCGTAGATTTCCACGATACGGCCGATTTTCTGCGTGCCGTCCTCCATGTGGAATTCCACGATTTCCTCGTAAGATGCGTTCTTAACACCCTCAAGGACAACAAGAGGGCCGTTTATTTCACTCAGGCCAAGATATTCGATTGCCATAAACTGATCCCTCCTTTAACCGTTTCTTTCCAGTACATTATCGTAGAAACGGTCGATATCTTTGTGATACTCATCAAAACGCTCCAGTTCTTTATTTGGAACCTCGTATTTGATAGCAATGATACGCTCAAAAATTTTATCCTCTTTCAGCACGGAAACCGGCATGCCGCGGTTTACAAGAGCACGGCATTTCTCATAAAGATAAAGGATAGTTTCCATCATCAGGAACTGTTTTTCCATAGGAACACTGGTGTCTTCCTGATGAAAAGCGTTCTGCTGAAGGAATCCGAGACGGATCACTCTGGCAATCTCAAGTGTCAGTTTCTGGTCATCCGGAAGAACATCGCTTCCGATAAGCTTAACGATCTCCATGAGAGAACTTTCCTGGTTGAGGATAGCCATGATCTGGTTTCTGTCATAAACGAATTTCGGGGAAACATGCTCTCTGTACCATGGAGTCAGGTCTTCCAGATATTCGCTGTAGCTGGTAAGCCACTGGATCGCAGGGAAGTGACGGGCATAGGCAAGTGCCTTGTCCAGTCCCCAGAAGCAGCGGACGAAACGTTTGGTATTCTGTGTAACCGGTTCGGAGAAGTCGCCACCCTGAGGGGAAACTGCACCGATAATAGATACGGAACCTTCTGTTCCGTTCAGGTTCTGCATCATTCCGGCACGCTCATAGAAAGCGGAGAGCTTGGATGCCAGGTAAGCCGGGAAACCTTCCTCTGCAGGCATCTCCTCCAGACGTCCGGAAAGCTCACGGAGAGCCTCAGCCCAACGGGATGTGGAATCTGCCATGATGGCTACGTCATAGCCCATATCGCGGTAATATTCAGCAAGAGTAACACCGGTATAAATAGAAGCCTCACGTGCCGCAACCGGCATGTTGGAGGTGTTGGCGATCAGTGTGGTACGGTCCATCATCAGGTTACCGGATTTCGGGTCGATCAGCTTGCTGAAATCCTCAAGAACCTGTGTCATTTCATTTCCACGCTCGCCACAGCCAATGTAGATAATGATATCTGCATCGGACCACTTGGCGATCTGGTGCTGTGTCATGGTTTTTCCTGTTCCGAATCCACCGGGAACAGCAGCAGTGCCGCCCTTGGCAATCGGGAAAAGGGTATCAAGGATTCGCTGGCCCGTAAGAAGCGGAACGCTTGCCGGGAAACGCTTGTAAGTCGGTCTCGGAACACGGATCGGCCATTTCTGGGCAAGAGCCAGCTCTTTTTCAGTGCCGTCATCAAGACGGATGGTGACAATAGGCTCCAGAACAGTGTAAGCACCGTCCGGAACTGCATGGATAACGGTTCCGTGCGGGATGTTTGGCGGAATCATGGATTTATGAAGGATGGAGGCGGTCTCCTGTGTCTCTGCAATCACAGTACCTGCGCCGATCACGTCTCCTTCTTTTACTGTGATGTGTGTTTCCCATTTTTTCTCAGTATCAAGGGAATCAACACTGACACCGCGGGAAATATATTTTCCGGAGGCCTCTGCAATTTCTGCAAGAGGCCTCTGGATACCATCAAAAATATTGTGGATGATTCCCGGTCCAAGGAGAACGGAAATTGCATCTCCTGTTCCGGTAACGGTTTCTCCGGGTTTCAGTCCTGTAGTTTCCTCAAAAACCTGTACAGTTGTCATATGTTTCTTAAGTCCGATGACCTCTCCTACAAGTTTCTCAGGCCCTACATAGACCATCTCGGAGATCTTGAAGCCGGTGTCGCCCTTGAGGTAGATAACAGGACCGTTGACACCGTAGATAATACCTGTTTTACTCATGTGCTGGACCTCCGTTGAATTTGAAATCTCTGTATGCTGCATTGTATCCTTCCTCAAAAGAATTATCGATGAGGATGTTTTTCTCCGGGATCACAGCTTTGATTCCGCCGATAAAGGAATCTCCGGAAAGCCTCAGCGGAAACCCTGTCTTGATCGTAAGTGACTTCAGCCGGGGTTCATCTTCCCTGGAAAGATAGATCTGAATCTCATCGTGTTCTGCAAAGCATACAGCTTCTTCGATCTTGCTGCAAAGATATTCCTCATAACAGGAGGATTCCATAAATTTCAGGATCTGTTCTCTGACCTCTGAAAAAAGTTTCTCTTTTAAACGGCTCTGTCTGGCAGTCCAGTCACGGCGGATATTCAGCTGTTCGGCTGAAAGTGCCTTGTTGATCTCACGCCGGGCGTTTGCAATCTCGGCTTTCCGGGAACTGGCAGCGTTTTCCAGAGCCATTTTTTTATGTTCCTCCATTGCGGCATCCAGTGATTCTTTATGCTCCTGGACCTCTTTTTCCGCCTGGCGGCGGGCTTCTTCCGCGGAAGTATCATAGAAGTGGGTGAGTTTTTCTTCGATTGTCATAATATCACCTGCCTATAATTTTAATCCGATGGCCTCATTCACGTATGAAGTGATGAAATCAGGCCTGCGGCCGGTACCGTGTCTGTCAGGAATTTCTATGATGAGAGGTGTTTTGTGATGGAGCTTTACATCGTCGATGATCTCAGGGAATTCCCGGCCGAATTTTTCGGTCAGGAGAATGATCCCGATTTCTTTGTCCGCGATAGTACGCTCCAGAGCTTCCTTCAGCTCATCGTGTTCATGGACAACAACACCTTCTACACCGGCCAGTCTCATTCCTGTCAGAGTATCAATATTGTCGCTGATCAGGTACATCTTCATATCAAAGTTTACCCAGGATCATGAAGGAGATGATCAGTCCATAAAGAGCAACACCTTCGGCAAGACCTACGAAGATAAGGGATTTACCAAGGATGCTCTGATCCTCACTGATTGCTCCAAGTGCTGCGCTTGCCGCACTGGCAACGGCAATACCACCACCGATACAGGAAAGTCCGGTAACGAGTGCTGCTGCGATGTAGCCCATACCTGTTGCAAGGCCTGCGTCAGCACCTGTTGCAGCCTGTACGGAAGCTCCGCCTGCGAATGTTACGGCGATGGCAACAAGCATGATTCCGAAGAAGAAAAATGCGTTTACGCCAAGAGCTGTTTTGTAGCGGCCACGGCTTTTTTCGCCGAGAAGATAATAACCGAATGGAAGAATGATACTGAGTACAAGTGCAACTGCGATTGTAATCTGTGTAATGACTGTCATGATGATGACCTCCTTAAACTTAAATAGTAATCGTTTTATTATTTATTCCTGGAGCAGAACGGCTCGAATTTACGTCCGCTGCCTTTGTAGAAACGGCTGAACATTTCGTAATATTCCAGACGGAGTACCTGGATACCTACGATCAGGCCCTCCATAGCGCATACGAAAAGGTTTCCGAGGATAATGACGATCCAGTTCGGACTGCCGTTCTCTGCGCCTGCAAGCATAAGCACAACCTCCATCATAGCTGCGTGGCTGACTGCAAAAGCGCCGATACGCACGAAGGAGAGTGTATTGGAAAAGTAGCTCAGGATAACCTCGAACAGTTCGAAGATACCCTGTACGATAAACATGCCCTTTTCTTTTGGCATAACTTCGGCTTTTTTCTCAACCAGGTTGGTAAGCGGTTCCTTGAAGAAGATCAGAAGCAGCGGAACACCGAACATGATGGCAAGAACAGCTCCGCCGGGAACTGCATGACCGGAAACAAAAAGTCCGATGCAAAGTACTGCAGATCCGTAGAATACAAGTCCTGCCACAGCGTTGGTGTCGAACCAGGTTTTTTCAACGTCATGCATCTTAAGGGAATTGATGATGTTGAAAACCATGCACAGGAGGATGATTCCCATGCCAAAGCCGATGGCAACAATAAATACGGTATTCAGTTTTCCGATAAAAGGTATGGTCGTCATACTGTCTACAGGTCTTAGCCACAGAGCAGGTATGACATCTTCAAATCCAAAGATACTGCCGAACATCAGGCCGAAGAAGGTTGAGAAAACACCGGCACAGCTGATGATTCCGGCAAGGTCGATATGTTTCAGCCTGTACAGAAGGAAACCTCCGATAAAAAGCAGAAGTCCCTGTCCTGCATCACCGAACATGGCTCCGAAAATGAAGGAGTAGGTGATGGCAACGAACCAGGTTGGATCCATCTCGCCATAAGCGGGAAGACCGTACATCTTGACATACATTTCAAATGGTTTGAAAAGCTTCGGGTTTTTCAGCTTCGTTGGCGGCTGATGGTTTGGATCATGTTCCGGTGATGTGGTATCTTCGCCGTCTATCAGGCAGAAGATCCGTTCATCTGATGCGATATCAGCCTGAAAAGCCCGTGTGTCAGCTTCTGTCATCCAGCCGCAGAGAATATAGAAATTCTCATGATTTCCGGTGCAGGCAGCAGCCTTACGGACATCAAAGTTTCTGGAAAACTGACGTAGTGTATCTCTTGCAGAAACAATATCTTCGGCTCTGTCAGAGAGGAAACGCTGGTGTTTCTGTTTCTGGGCTTCCAGATGCTTCAAGGCATCCTCGTACTGTTTGCTTACGCTGGAAAAAGCCTGCTGGGCTGTACCGGTGTAATTATCCGGTACAAAGATCTTCTCAAAGTGCATGGAAGAGTAGGCCGCATCAATTTTGTGAGCCTCATGCTTCGGTACAAAATAGACTCCCCAGACATACTGGTCATCTTCATCACATTTCAGGAAGATGGTGTTCAGGTTGTCGTAAATGTATTTCTTGAATTTTTCGTAATACTGTTTCTCAATACGTCCGAAATGAAAATGAATGTATTTCAGGTGCAGAATAGAGGAAATATTGTAATCAATATTTCGGAACGGACGTATGATCCGCAGGGATTCTTCTAGGGAGGAACATTTTTCTTCTAATTCAGTTTGTTCCTGCTGGAGTTGCTCCGATTGTCCACGGATCTCCTTCACTGTGGAAAGTGCTTTTTCAATACCGGTGCTTCGGTTGGAAGCAGCAGGAGGACTTTTCAGTTCTTCGTAAATGGTATTGATGGAATTAAGAGCATCTCTATACGGATTGACCTCAATGAAAGGTGTCAGGCTTTCTACTGTGGTCAGTTCAGAGAGCGCGTTTTCCAGATGGATTTCGTACTTGCACAGGTAGGTGTTTACAACCCGGTCAATATCTGCTTTGGGACCGGTGATGCTCAGAAAATTCATTTTTTCAATCACGTTGCTACCTCCTGGTTATTAACCGTTGCGTATATAACGCAGGGATTGTTCTGGATCCACGCCATAGCGCACGCACTCAAGGGCAATGGTCAGACGGTTGACTTCATGTTCTTTATGATATAAATAGGAATAAATGACTGCTACGGAGTAGGGATCCTTGCGTGCTTCCCGTTCCAGCACATTCCTGAGGATGTAGTTATAAAATTCCTCCAGGTTGGCTGCAGTCAGCTGCTCATATTTCTTACCATAGTAGGTTCCGGCAAAAATACGCTGGGCTTCTTCGTATGTGGGAGCTTCCACAAGTGCGGTGATCTCTTCTTTACGAAGTTTGTAGTTCATGGGAATCAGCAATGCATAGATTTCGGCTGGTTCCATGCGAAAACAGCGTTTGGATCGCTGGATGAATTGCAGGTTCAGCATATCAAATTTTTCGCCGTAGGCTTTCGTGATCTGAGCCAGATCATTGCCCTTGAAAAGTTTCTTCCGCATATTCCAGATCTGTGAAAAATATGAAAGATCAAGTGCCATGCCGAAGTCAAAAAGCGTGGCATTTCCCCGTTCGTTGACCTGGGACAGAGGAATGAAGAAATCATTTCCCTTTAGTGCGGCGATAAATTCATCCATATTGGCGCAGGCTGCAAGTCTGTCAATATCCAGTCTGGAATGCAGTCTGAAAAAATCGCGGTAAGGGGAAATATCTACGGGGTCAGTATCTCTGTGGTCAAAGAGATTCGTCATAATCTCTTTCAGGACACGGATCTCATAGCGTTTCGAGTAAAGAGTCAGGAACGTCCGCTGTTCCTGGTTTGCAAAGTGGTAAAGTCTTGAAAAATTCCGGAAGATAGATTTCTTCAGAAGTTTCTCTATCTGCCCTCGATGCAGATCATTCTCATCGAGACCAGACCAGATATTCTGATATTCCGGGGTTCGTTTCAGGTAGGCTGTTACCTGGGGGACATTGGGAAGCTGAACGATTTCTTCCAGCTGCTCATCTGTCACAAGCCTGCTTTGCATGGCACGGATCTTGGTAGAGAGTCCGCTGTATGAGAGGACAGTGCCCATTGAATCACTTCCTTTCCCTTCAGGTTTCGGTAATTCCTGTTATTTTCTGAAACAGCTCTTTGGAAAGAGTCTCGTGGTTGGCTTCGTAGTAGGCATCCAGTCTGGATAACTGGTTTTCTGTCTCTGCACGAAGCTGGGTGATCCGGGCGTCTTTCTCGCGGGCCAGATCTTCACGGATTTTCCGGATTTCGGCGCTGGTCTTTGTTTCCAGGGAGGCATCGAAATCTTTGATCTGTTTTTCGGCTTCTTCTGAGAGAGCTTGTTTCTGTCGCGCAGCGTCCTGCATGATAGCATTGGCTGTAGCTTCGATTTCCGAAAGCTTGTTTAGGATTTGTTCCATAGCGCCCTCCTTGTTTTGTTTATTATCTATAATTGATTTTTATATGATACACCTTTTTTCTAGTAAAAACAACTAAAAACTTGTTAAATTTTTTACGATATTTGAATAAATATGTTCAAAAAAGGACAAGAAAATGGGAGTTTGTTTATTATGCGATAGAACCAGTGGGGACGGGGATAAGTGGCGAGGCACTTCGCTGTCGCCTTTGAATTGAAAAAAATGTTTGAAAAAAATATTTTTTGGTTGCGGTAGGAGGGGAATTGCATGTATAGTGGAGTATTGGAATGTTGTTGAAGTAGAATAACTGCTTAACCGAATCAAGTAAGTCCCCTGCTTCAATTGCGAGGAGCAATAAGCAGTGGGTGGGACTTACTTGTATCAGGAGGGGTACAAGCCCCTCCTGATAAACTGCGGAGCAGTTATTCGGTTATGAGCAAGTAGCGAAAGCGGATTGCGAATATCCGATTGACTATGAAGATTATTATCTATTTAATAGAAGAAAAACAGGAGGTTTTTTATGAGATTACGTAATATTCCGGGAGCGAAGGATGCTATTTTGGAGTGTGACTGGGTGATTGATGAGCCGGAGAGATTTAAGGGGAAATGGGATGAGGTTTTTGGTGTGAGGAGACCGCTTTTTCTTGAGGTTGGCATGGGTAAGGGGCGTTTTCTGATGGATATGGCCCGGCTGCATCCGGAGAGGAATTTTGTGGGAATTGAGATGTATGACAGTGTGCTGCTTCGGGCACTGCAGAAGAGAGAGGAACTGGAAGATGCGGGAGAGGATTTTTCCAATCTTGTTTTTATCCGTGTGGATGCGAGATTGCTGCCGGAGATCTTTGAGAAGGATGAGGTTGACGGGATTTATCTGAACTTTTCGGATCCGTGGCCGAAGGCGCGCCATGCAAAGAGAAGACTTACCTCCAGAGAGTTTCTTGCGAGATATGAGAAGGTCCTGAAGAAAGACGGTGCTGTGGAATTTAAGACGGATAACCGTGATCTGTTTGAGTTTTCACTGGAAGAGGTGAAGGATTCCAACTGGAACCTTGAAGTCTGCACATTTGATCTGCATCATGATGAGAAGCTGGTGGAGGGCAATGTAATGACAGAATATGAAGAGAAATTTTCCTCCAAGGGAAATCCGATCTGTAAGATGATAATTAAACAGAAATAGAGGGACAAAATGCAGGAAGAAATTTTTGAAAGGTATCCCATACCAAAGGCGTATTTTAAACTGGCATTTCCGGTTGTGTTCAGCATGGTGATCTCGCTCGTCTATAATATGGTAGATACTTATTTTATTGCAGGAACCGGCAATACAGATCTGGTAGCGGGTGTTGCTCTGGGTTCACCGATCTTTACGCTGATGATTGCCCTTGGAGATATTTTTGGCCTGGGCGGCAGCTCTTTTATTTCCAGGCTTTTCGGGGAAAAGAAATACGAGGATGCGAAGCGAATCAGTGTGTTCAGTTTTTACGGAGCGATCGTCAGTGGTGTTGTGGTTGCGGCGATTCTGATGATTTTCAGAAGCCCGGTGCTGGGACTTCTGGGCGCTAGTGAGGCTACCTGGGAGTATGCATCGCAGTATTATACCTGTATCGCGCTGGGTGCGCCGTTTATCATTGTTGCACTGACGCCGTCCAACCAGCTTCGTACAGAAGGTTTTGCCACCGCTTCCATGGCTGGTTCTGTGCTTGGAGCGATCGTGAACATTATTCTGGATCCGGTCATGATCTTCGGACTTGGCTGGGGTGCGGCCGGAGCTGCGACAGCTACAGTGATCGGAAATGTGTGCACAGATATTTTCTTTGTATGGTTTCTTATAAAAAGGAGCAAAAATCTTTCGGTGGATCCAAGAGGATTCCATATTTCCGGCAGAGAGATCCGGGCGGTTTTTTCCATTGGTATTCCGGCTTCTGTTACCAATCTTATGCAAAGTCTTGGTATTGCACTGACGAACCGTGCTCTTCTGGGCTTTGGAGATGATAAGGTTGCAGCGATGGGAATCGTCATGAAGATCAATATGATCGCGGCGCTTGTGCTGGTAGGTTTTGCTTTTGGAGGCCAGCCGCTGATTGGTTACAACTATGGTGCGAAAAACCGTGAGAGACTGAAAGGAACGTTGAAATTTGCATATCTGTTAGAAGGTGGAATGGCTCTTGCACTGATGGCAGTGCTGGGATTTTTTGCCCCGCAGCTGGTACGTGTCTTTATGAACGATTCTTCGGTTGTGGAAAATGGTGCGTTGATGCTGAGACTCCAGCTTGCAGGAATGCTGTGCATGGGAATCGTGCTGATCAGTACCTGCACATTCCAGTCAGCAGGACAGGCTATGAGTGCTTTTCTTCTGTCTGTGAGCCGTCAGGGTGTGATTTTTGCCATTGTGTTGACAATAGCGCTTCATACAGTGGGATATCACGGTGTGCTGGCTTCCCAGGCAATCTCGGATTTTCTGACAGCGGTTCTGGCAGTGATACTGGTATGGCGCTGGTGGAAGAAAGAGAAGTTCTGATAGAGATAAATTTTTATATGTGGTGAAAAAAGGGCAGGCTGGTAATCTATGTGCCGATGCGTTTATTTTCGTCCGGGTTGCCGGGCAAAATGTGAATGTATGTAAGCACAGGAATCAACCTGCTTTCATATACTGATCGTAGAACCAGCAGGAGAATAGAGGGGGACTTTGGATCTTGAAAAAAAGAAAATTCAAGTCAGTCAGGAGAAATCTGAACAGCGTAAACCGCAGCATCAACAATCAGGCATCCCACATCAGAAGTTCACTGTCAGAAATGGAAAAAATGCTGGATAAAATTGCATCAAATGAAGATACAAAAAATAAAAAAGAAAAAAATAAAAAAAATTAAAAAAAGGTGTTGACTTTACCATAAGCATGACGTATAATACAACATGTCTTGAGGAAAGGAACACACCGAACGAAAGACACAGATAATTAAATAAGCGTCTTTAGCTCAGTTGGTAGAGCACCTGACTCTTAATCAGGGTGTCCAGGGTTCGAACCCCTGAAGACGCACTAAAAGCACTGTTTTTGCAGACATAGGAGCTGCGGGGACGGTGTTTTTTTGTTGCGTTAGAGCGAAAAAAGTGTCTGAGACAAGCCCGGGATATATGTAATAGGGAAGCGTAAGAAAAAAGCATTGGTAAGACAGAATAATAATATTGGGAGGACAGTGATTTTGACGAGTGGGAATAAAAAAGGAGGGCCGGGTCTTTTTGGACCCGGCAGAGTATGAAAAGAAAAATAAGTAATGATCTATAAGATGAAAAAGCGTTGTGCTTTATTTGCTTAATAATATACTGTCAAAATGTGATGGAACTGTGAGAAGCGTTTTAAAAATCTGTGAGAAAAATCTAAAGATCTTATAAATTTCCATAAGGTTTGTTCAGACTAATCTGCTAATAATACAATTTCAAAAACTAATTATGTAAAATTCTGGAAATACCTATAAATATATGAAAACAATAGGGACATTTTCCTGCTTATACGGTATAATAAACCATATTATAAAAAGCCTGGGGCGGAAACAAAGTCGGATAAGCTGAAACAGAGGCAGTTACTTTCGTAGTAAAATATCCGCAAAAATAAGGCTACAATTCTGCAATATTCAGGTGAAAAGGGAGGAACTGTCTATGGAGAGAGTGTTTGAAGCAATAAACGGCGTGTTCAGCTTTATCGGTCCACTATCTGATTTCCTGTGGGATTTTCCTACAAATTTTGAATGGTACAGCAGCATTCCCATTCTGGGAAACATATCCTTTGCGATCATATTGCTTCTGGGATCCGGAATTTTTTTCAGCTTTAAGATTGGTTTTATGCAGGTAACTTACTTCAAAAAAGGAATCCGCAGTATGACTGAGAAACGAACCGTTGAAACCGGAATTTCCCCGCTGGCATCCTTTTTCCTGAGTTCGGCTATGCGCGTTGGTCCCGGAAATATTCTGGGTGTGACAGGAGCTATCGCAGTCGGCGGCCCGGGAGCTCTTTTCTGGATGTGGATCTCAGCATTTTTCGGAATGGCAGTTGCATATATGGAAGGTGTGCTTGCCCAGATTTTTAAGGAGAAAAAAGATGATGAGTTTGTAGGCGGACTTCCCTTTTATGGAAGTAAGCTTCTTGGAAATAAAGTATGGATCGGAGTATTTCTTTCCGTGCTGTATATTCTCTATGCACTATGTTGTCTGCCGGCACAGGGATTTAATGTTGTTTCCTCTGTAGGACGTATGGCAGAGATCATAACAGGAAAAACAATCGCCAGTGGATCTGCCTTCTATTATATAGTAGGAATACTGATCGTAGTTCTCACAGCAGCAATCGCATTTGGCGGAATCAAAAAAGTTTCCAGATGGACGGATATGATGGTTCCGGTGATGGCGGTCCTCTATATGGTTGTGGTACTGCTTCTTATTATATTGAATTTTAACCGTATTCCGTATTTCTTCGGAAGTGTTTTTAAAGGCGCATTTAAACCGGAGGCATTTTTCGGAGGCGTTTTCGGAACTGTCCTTGCACAGGGGGTAAAACGAGGTCTGATGTCAAATGAGGCAGGGCAGGGAACCATTACCATGTCTGCGGCAGCAGCAGATGCGAAACATCCCTGTGAACAGGGCGTGATCGCTTCACTTGGAGTTTTTCTGGATACGATTGTGATCTGTACACTTACCGGATTTGTGGTAGTTATGGCGCATTGCTGGACCGGGGCAGATGCGGAAGCCTGGCAGGCGCTGGATAAACTTCCGAAATACACGGAATCTATTGCTGTCCTGACACCGGGAACGGCTATGAATGGAATCGTTACATTCCTTGTGACTTTCTGCTTCTGTCTGTTTGCATTTACCTGTCTGCTGGGTATGATCAGCTTTTCGGAGATTGCGGCAAACCGCATCCGAAAAGACCGGGTTTGTATCAATATCGTACGCTGTATAGGACTTTTTATTGCTACATTCGGAATCCTCTGCAATATTGCAGGGCTGGAACTGGGAAATCTCTGGGCATTCTCGGATCTGGGAAATATTCTGATCGTATATTTCAATGTGCCGATCGTTTATGTAGGTGCGAAATATGTTTTCCGGGCAACCAGACATTATAAGAAGAACGACGGAACACCGTTTACTTCAGAAGTGATCGGAAGAAATGATTGTGTTTACTGGGATGAACGTGCGAAGAAACAGTAAACATAATAAAATTTTGGAACAGAATCCCCTTATTAGGATCCCCTCATTATGGAACACTTCCCATAATGAGGGGATTTTTGTGCATTTTACAGGCAATCTGTTAAAATTCTGTGTTCCGGCTTTTTATTTGTAACATGCTGAAAAGATGTGGTATACTTAACCCTAAAGTAAACACACGGGGAAACAGTATGAAAACATCGGATGAAAATCAGAAAATAGATTTTGTCGTTACCTGGGTCGACGGAAATGACCCGGCATGGCAGGAAGAAAAAATGAAAACATTAAATCCAGAAGGGACTGCTAAAATAGATGACCGAAAAGAACGGTACCGCGACTGGAATAATTTACGTTACTGGTTCAGAGGAGTTGAGAAGTATGCACCGTGGGTAAGGAAAATCCATTTTGTTACCTGGGGGCATATCCCGGCATGGCTGGATACAGCGAATCCTAAACTGAACATTGTCAGACACGAAGATTTTATTCCCGGAGAATTCCGCCCTACATTTAACTCCCATACTATTGAATGGAATTTTCATAGAATTCCAGATTTATCAGAAAATTTTGTGTATTTTAATGATGATATGTTTTTATTAAAACCGATAACTGCTGAAGCCTTTTTCAGAAACGGCAGGCCGGTAGATATGATGGCTCTTCAACCGGATGTTGCCAATGCAGATGATGAAGTCATGCCATATATTTATCTGAATAACGCCATGCTCCTGGCGAAATATTTCGATAAACGGGATAATATAAAGAAGCAGCCCGGGGCATATTTTCATATAGGGTATCCGCCGATGTACTTCTTTTACAATATGCTGGAGATCGCTTTTCCCCGGTTCACTGGATTCTATACAGTACATGGCCCGTCACCGCTTAAGAAGAGTACTTATGAAAAACTGTGGCAGCTGGAACCGGAACTGCTGGGAAATGTATGCAGCCATCCGTTCCGGCATAAAGAAGATGTTAATCAGTATGTGCTGAGAGAATATCAGAAGCTCAGCGGAGATTTTTTTCCGGAGAATATACAGAAATTCTGCGGATACTATGATGTAGAAGAAACCAACGAAAAACTGATACAGACCATTACCGGGCATAAGAAAAAAATGATCTGCATCAATGACAGCAATCACGAAATTGATTTCGAAAAAGCCAAAAAAGAAATCAATAACGCGCTGGATCAGATTCTTCCGGAAAAATCAGAGTTCGAACGCAAATTATAAACAGCAGGAAGAGAGGCATAAAGATGAATATTCTGTTGGTGGGTGGCTCCTGCAGCCTGATGGACAGCATGATCCTGAAGTTCCGGAAAGAGGGACACAGGGTTTTTTTGCTGACCGGAGATAAATACAGACATAATAAATATCAGAAAGTATTTGAAAGATATGACTTCGCCTATGACTGCGAAAATCTCAACGATATTCTGGAAAGTGTCAATGCAGACGTGACCATTCTTATGGGGGCATTTGATACCAATTACCGCTGGAATGGGGAAGAAAGAGAAACCGTGCATTTTATTTCTCATCTGGTAAATATTCTGGTAGCTTATTCTATGGCAAATAAGAAGCGGCTGATCTTTCTTTCTTCAGATGAAATTTATAATGGAAATTATAAGGATGATATAGAAGAGGAAGAAAAATTTTCCGGAATTGGGATCCGGGCAGATGCCTTGTCCCAGGCTGAGGAAATCTGTGAGAATTTCAGGATAAACCGGGGGCTGGATATCGTGACCCTGCGCCTGGATCATCTCTACAGCATTCCCAAAGAGAAAAAAGACGTAAATAACATCTGCGCCCGGATGTGTCTGGACTGTCTGCGTGACGGACATATCAAGGCAAAAGCAGATCATGTTTTTTCTCTTCTTTATGAGAAAGATGCAGTGGAATATATTTATCAGCTTGTAAAAAATACGAAGCACGAACGCAGTCGATACAATCTTTCTTCCAATGATGTGATCAGTGAGGTGGAGCTTGCTGCAAAGGTCCAGGAAGCCATGGGAACAGAATCCAACATTGCAGTGTTCTCAGACAGCAATGGAAGGTGCGTCTTGTCAGGAAGACGTTTTGAACAGGAATACGGTGTTCATGCATTTGGAAATCTGGAAAAAAATATCAAGGATATGGCTGCTTACATGCAGCGGCATAAAAATGTTTTTCTGAATGAAGATGAGCTGAAGCTTCCCTGGTGGAAGGTTCTTATCGAGAAATGGAGATGGCTGATTAAAGTGCTTTTCCCGTTTTTCGAAAACATGGTCTGCTTTATTCCGTTTTTTATGATGAATAACCGGACTGTAGGAAGCGAGTATTTTGCAAATCTTGATCCGTTCCTTTTGTATGTGTTGCTTTTTGCCATTGTGTACGGACAGCAGCAGGCTACTTTTTCTGCAATACTGGCGGTTGCAGGATATATGTTCCGGCAGATGTATACGCGAAGCGGATTTGAGGTACTTGTGGATTACAATACCTATGTGTGGATTGCCCAGCTGTTTATCCTGGGACTTGTTGTAGGATATATGCGTGACCAGATCCGTACCATGCGTCTGGAGAGCCAGGAACTGGAGGAACATTTGAGCAGGCAGATTGCAGATATCCGCGATATCAACGAGAGTAATGTCCGTGTAAAAGAAATCATGGAACAGCAGCTGATCGACCATAAAGACAGTATCGGTAAGATCTACAGCATCACAGCAGGACTGGAACAGCGTATGCCCGATGAAGTTATTTTCTATGCGGTAGAAATGCTGGAGAAGCTGATGCAGACCAAGGATGTAGCTCTTTATAATGTAGTCAACAGAGATTACGCCCGTATTTTTTCCGCAAGCTCAGATAAGGCAAGAAGTCTTGGAAACTCTATCCGTTATAAGGAAATGACGGAGATATACGATGCCCTGACTGAGCAGAAGGTATATATCAACAAAAATATGGACGAGCGTTACCCGCTGATGGCCAGAGGAATTTACGAGGGCGGCGAGGTTCAGATGATCATCATGCTCTGGGGATTAAGCTGGGAAAAAATGACTCTTGGCCAGGCAAATTTTTTAACTGTTGTCAGCTATCTGATCCAGAACGCGATGCTCCGTGCACAGAGATATATGCAGGCACTGGAAGATCAGCATTACAGCCGGGATTCTGAAATTCTGGAGCCGGATGCTTTTGAATCCCTGGTACAGGCTTATATGAATGCAGAGATTAAGAACCTGGTGGAATGTGTGCTTGTAAAAGTGGATATCCCAAAGGAACAGTACCGTGAGATCGATGAGCATATGTCAGGACAGTTGCGAGACAGCGATTATCTGGGAATCATGCCGGATGGAAATCTCTATATCCTGCTTACAAACACAACAAGAGAAAGTGCTGTGATCGTACAGGAACGATTTGAGAAAAACGGTTATAAAACAGAATGTGTGGAGAAGATGGCAGTATGTCACAAAGAATGAAATTATTTATTTTTCTGCTGATCATAAACTTAATTGTTATTGTGATCTATCTGGTCTGGAATCATATCCGGAGAAAAGAAAATCTCCGGAGTGTCTGGATGAAGGCGGTCATGATGTTTCTGTGTCCTGTAGTCGGGCCTATGTTTGTGCTGCTTTCTTTTATCCTGTTTAAATTGTTTTCATCACAGGGAATGGATCTTTCGGATGTTGTGTTCAGTAAGGACAGAACAGAGAATTTCCTGCGTCCGGACGAAGAAATGGAACGAAATATGGTATCTCTTGAAGAAGCACTGGAAGTTACAGACAAAAAAAGTCTCCGTACTCTGATGCTGAATGTGATCAGAGGAGATTACCAGAATTCCCTGTCCTCTATTAACCTGGCATTGAACAGTGAGGATTCTGAGACTGCTCATTATGCAGCATCCATTCTCCAGGACGTGCTGAATAATTTCCGAAGCCAGGTACAGGAAAAATATCTTCTGTGCCAGGAAGAAAACGAGCAGCAGGTTGAAAATTGCGTGAATCTTGTGGAGTATATGAATCCCATCCTGGAACAGAAGGTACTCACAGATATTGAGCAGAAATCCATGACAGATAAGATGCAGGAAGTCCTGCAGAAAGCATGGGATCTGGACAAGATCAGGATCAGCAGCACAGTCTACGAAAAAGTCTGCCAGCGTCTGCTGGAAATCAAAGACTACGAAAAATGTACACTGTGGTGCGACAGAGCCATGGAACAGTATCCAAGAGTTCTTTCCAGTTACACCTGCCAGCTGAAGCTCTGTTTCTCCTGCGGAAACAAAGAGAAATTTTTCCAGATCATGCAGGAATTAAGAAGTTCGGATATTATTATTGATAATGAGACACTTGAACTGATCAGAACGTTTATGTAGAAGTAAAAGGGTGAACAGATATGTCAATGACAACTTTGGTTATATTACAATTTGTGGGTATATTTGCTGCCTATACAGGTCTGACAGTTTTGCTTCCGGCAGTTATGTTTCGCAGAGTACTGAGAGGAAGAAGATTGTCAGAGCAGTTTCTGATGTGTTATACATTTGGAAATTTCTATATTATAAATATTGTATTTGCGGTTCAGCTGCTTCATATTTCCAATTTTCAGACACTTGTACTGCTTACTGTGGTTCTGAGTGTGCTGATCTGGAGTCGAGTGAACCGGATTTCTCTGAGAAAACTTATCATAAAGAATGCAGAAGCTTGCAGAAAACTTCTCCAGGGCAGCATGGGAATAAAGGGAGCCTTATACAGAGTATGGCAAAAGTTCATCAGAATGCTGAAATATGCAATCTGTTTCTTTTATCGCGAAGTGGTATGTAATACCCTGCAATGGATATTGGCAGGTGCAATTGTTGCGGCGCTTTTCTGGGTTTACGGCAGACAGCTGATCCTTACTTATGGATATCGAGCATCTGATATTCCGGTACATCTTAACTGGATCAATCAGATGAGCCGGGGAAATCTTTTTGTAAGTGGTGTATATCCTTTTGGATTTCACTGCGTGGTGTATTATCTGCACACAGTTTTTCGGGTGGATACTTATGTGATCTTGTGTCTGTTTTATCTGGTACAGGTATTTTTTATTCATGTGGTTCTTCTTGCAATGCTGAAAATGTTGTGCAGATCTTTGTATTTTCCGTATGCAGGAGTACTTGTATATATACTTGGAAGCTTCTGGGCAAGGCAGACATATTCGCGTTTTGGTGCTTCATTGCCCCAGGAATTCGGTATGATCTTTGTAATCCCATCTATATATTTTCTGATCCGGTTTTTTCAGACAGAAAAAGAAAATTTGAAGACAAAAGAGACAAAACTTACACTTGGGTGTTTTGCCATTGCGTTTTCGTTGACATTAGCTATTCATTTTTACGGAACTATGATTGCGGGACTCTGCTGCATCGGAATTGCCGTTGGATATGTTTTCCGCTTCTTGAATAAAGAGTATTTTCGTCGTATTATGATGACGGGAATTATCAGTGTATTTCTGGCTGTTCTTCCAATGGCGATTGCTTTTGCAGGAGGAACACCTCTTCAGGGCTCGCTTGGCTGGGGACTTAGTGTTATTAATGGCGGAAACTCTGATAATGAAGAGGAAGAAAATACTGTTACGCAGGATATGACGATTGAGGAAATAGCTGCGAATCTGCAGGGGTCTTCGGAAAGTAAAGAAAATACCGGTACAGCGTCTGTACAGTCGGGAAAAAATACACCGACTGTAACGGAAACCCCGAAGCCGTCACTTGGGGAAAAAGTCGGAGAAATTCCGGGGAAAATAAAAGATACATGGAATATGATGGCTCAGCGACTCCGGGAGTTTATTATTAATTTACCGGAGAAATGGTGTGCGTATGCTGTGCTGACGGGAATTGGAGTATTGATTCTGCTAGGATTGGTGTTTATTATTTTTCGCAGGACTGCTTATGGTGAAATGCTGATGTCAGCAGGATTTTGCATGGGAATTTTGACTTTACTGCTTTGTGCGGGAAATCTGGGACTTCCGGTTTTGATGGATTCGGCCAGATGCAGTATTTACTATGCATATCTTCTGGTTGCGACGCTGACATTATTGGGAGATGGAATCCTTTACCTGATATTTATGCCCAGGATTTTGAAAGTCATTCGAAATGCAGCAGCTTTAGGACTAACAGTGATAACTGTAGCAGGAATGATTTATCAGAATCTGATCAAAACACCAGATTTTTTGTCCGGCTATGTATCAAATGGAGCATTGACCTGTCTGACAAATATTATCAGGGAAAATGAAGATAAGACATGGACTATTGTATCAGCCAACGATGAAACTCAGATGGGCCTGGATCATGGATGGCATTATGAGACAATTACTTTTTTACGTAAGCTGGAAAAGATGGATAAGGACACCAAGGTAATTATTCCTACGAAGAATGTATATTTCTTTATAGAAAAAATTCCGTTGGATTATTCTGTGGTGTATTCTGGAAGTGGACAGTCCATCTCAAAAAAAGGGGCAAGTCAGAATCTGCCAAATGTAGGTGGAATTTCCATGTATCAGGGAGAAGGAAGATGGATCCTTATGTCCAGAATGTATTACTGGGCACAGGCATTTATGGAAAAATATCCAAATGATATGAAAGTATACTATGAATCCGAAGATTTTATATGTTATGTAATGCCTCAGAATATGTATCATCAATATAATTTTGCTATAGATTACGGTTATAATCAGGTTCAGACACAGGAGGAAAATAATTAACATAATGGTTTCCAGAAGAAAATTTTTCAGCATAGCTATCATGATGTTCGTATTACTGTTTCTGTTTCAGTTTTCCATGGTGCTGAGGGACAGGCAGAACACCTATGATGTAAACTCAAATCTTGCACCAAAACAGAATGATGGAAAAAATGTCTGGAAAAACGAAGAACTCGATCCTGCGTCTGTGGAAACAACGGACAGAAGGTATGTACTTTTTGTAGGTGATTCGTCTTCTGATATGGCAGAGGCTGTAAGCAGATGGTGCACTTATGCAAAATGGGATATTTCAAAATGCAGTTCCATGGAGAAATTTAAAGAGAATGACAAAAATCTTCCGGGAATGCTGATCTTGGAGTCCGAAAAGTATGCACTTGATGATAATCTGAAAAAAATAGAAGAACTGGAACAAAAAGGTGTGATCATTGTCTTCGGATGTCTGGAAGATCCGAAGAATATTGAAAAGAATCAGGAACTTCAGGACTTTCTGGGAATTTATAAAATCGTCTCCAAAAAAACAGAACTTACAGGGGCAAAGCTTTTTGAGGGGCTGCTTCTGGGTGGAGAGGTAATTTATGAAACGCCGGAAGATAAAGATGAAAGAGATCGACAGGATCTGCAGCTTAATGTGCCCTGGTATCAGGTTGGCAGCGGAACCAAGACCTATATGGTCGGACTCCTGGATCAGTCCAAACAGAAGGAAACGGTAGAAAATGAAGAACTTCCCACACTGATCTGGAGAAACGGAATCTGGAACGGAAGCATCTTCTGTGTAGTTGGAGATTACATGAAAGACAGTACGGCACTGGGTCTTCTGGATGGCATGGTGGCAGAGGCATCTTCATATTACATTTATCCGGTAGTTAATGCACAGAATCTTTCCATGATCAATTTTCCTGTATTTGCAGATGAGAATAATGAACAGATGATGGAGTTATACAGTCAGTCCATAACAGGAATGACCAGAGATATCATGTGGCCGTCACTTATATCCATTGTCGAAAAAGGCGGCTTGAAGATGACCTGTTTTATGCAGCCGCAGACAAACTACGAGGATGGAATAGAGCCGACCAGCAGGGATCTGGTATTTTATCTGAAACAGATGAAAGAACAGAATGCGGAAGCCGGTTTGTCCCTGCAGTATAAAAATGCGGAATCATTAAGAGATAAACTGAATCAGGATGCTGAGTTTTTCCGGAAGGCTGACAGCAGCTATAAATACGGAGCAGCTTATACAGAAGAAAAGGATCTGGACACTGTAAAAGCTCTGATGAATACTGAATTAATGAAGAATGTAAGCACTCTGGTATGTGAATACACAGAGGATGAGCCCGTAATATCCTACTGTACAGATTCTGTAACCTTGCAGTCTGTCACAAGTGACGGAATGAATTATACCTACAGTGATGATATCCGTATGAGAAGTATTCAGAGCTCACTGGGCTATACCAATGTTATGCTGAATATGCAGAAGATTTTCTGGCCGGAGCGGAAAAAAGACCGCTGGCAGATCATGCAGAAACGTTTTTCCAGCAATCTTCTCACCTACTGGAAAAATTTTACCGGTTTTGACAGCACTACACTTTCCGAGAGCAATACCAGAACAAGAACCTTCCTGAATCTGGATTTTTCAGAGACCAGGACAGATGATGAGATCACTCTGAAAACATCTGAGAGCGGAAGCTGGTTTATCTTAAGAACCCATGGAGAAGAAATCGAAGAAATCGAAGGCGGCACACAGAAAAAACTGGAGGATAATGTTTATCTGATCCAGGCACAGGATACAACTGTGAAGATCCAGGTAAAAACAGCAGGACTCCATTACAGCAAATAAGAGAGGACACAGATGAAAGTTTGTATTGTGGCAGAAGGGTGTTATCCGTATGTAGTCGGAGGTGTATCCGGCTGGATCAACAGTTTGATAAAGTCATTTCCAAATGTGGAATTTATATTGCTGGCAATTGTAGCCAACCGTTCTTTTCGGGGAAAATTCGTCTATGAGCTTCCGGAAAATCTTACACAGGTTTATGAGGTATATCTGGAGGACAGTGAGTGGGAAGGCGGAGACAGAAAGAGAAAACGAAGAAAAAAAGTTCATATTTCCCGTAAAGAATACGATGAACTTCTGAACATGGTCCTGAACCGGAAAACAGACTGGGGCGTGATCTTTGATCTGTTTCATAAGAAACGTCTTTCCGTAGATGATCTTCTTATGGGCGAGGACTTTTTTATGATCGCCAGAGAATGTTATAACAGAAATTATTCAAACATCAATTTTTCGGATTTTCTCTGGACGCTGAGATCTATCTATCTGCCAATGTTCTGGACATTAAAGATGGATGTGCCGAAAGCGGATCTTTATCACTGTGTAGCTACCGGTTATTCCGGGATTCTGGGAAGTATGGCGAAACATTTTCATGGAAGCTCTCTTCTGATATCTGAGCATGGTATTTACACCAGAGAACGTGAGGAGGAGCTGATCAAGGCTGCCTGGGTCAGGGGCGTATATAAAAATATCTGGATCGAGCAGTTTAAGAAGATGTCTCTTCTGGCCTATGAGAAAGCGGACACTGTCACCTGTCTGTACGATCATGCAAGGGAGCTTCAGATCGAGCTTGGCTGCCCGGAAGAAAAAATCAAAGTAACACCCAATGGTATCAACACAGAAGCACTGGCAGATCTTCCGGGAAAGAATGAAGAAGAGCAGCAGTTTATCAATGCGGGAGCTGTTCTCCGTGTAACCCCGATTAAAGACGTAAAGACCATGATACAGGCATTTGATTTTGCAAAAAAAAGGGTCAAAAATCTGAAACTCTGGATCATGGGACCTGCAGACGAGGATGTGAAATACGCTCAGGAATGTTATGATCTGGTGGAGTCCCTGGGAACAAAAGATATCGAGTTTACAGGAAGAGTTAATGTAAAAGATTATCTGGGGAAAATGGATTTCACATTGCTCACCAGTATCAGTGAGGGACAGCCGCTGACGATCCTTGAGAGCTATGCAGCTCATAAACCGGTCATAGCTACAGATGTAGGAAACTGCCGGGAGCTGATCTATGGCAGCAACGATGATTTCGGGGAAGCAGGGATACTGACACATATTATGAATATTGAGGAGATCGCCCATGCCATGGTGACGATGTCCTTACAGGAAGAAGAAAGATTGCGTATGGGAGAAGCCGGTTATAAACGTGTAAATGCGTTTTACCGGATCGAACAGATGAAAGCAGTGTATCAGGACATTTACAAAGGATTTTCTGATAAACAGGGACTTGAGTGGACGGAGGAGCCCTTCAGTATAGGAAAATAATAATCTCAGGACGGAGAGAATACATGGCTGGAATAGGTGTAAAACTGACAAACATATATAAAAAGAATACGCTGACAACAGATATCATAGGAGTTGGATACAGTACGGTCGTTACCATTGCACCAATGCTTGTTGTGATCGGTGCACTTGTACTTATGGAATACTTTCTGGATTTTTCATCTGTAGCTTATATTACAAGGGAACTGTTTTCCTGTACAGTGCTGTATATTTTTATTTTCTCATTGCTGACAGCATCACCGTTTAACTCTGTACTGTCAAAATATATGTCGGATGTGATCTATGAAGAGAAATATGAGGATATCCTGCCCTGCTATTATGTGGGAATGTTCATGAATATTCTTCTCAGTTCTGTGTTGGGAATTATATTCTGTGTTCGCGAGGTGATCGTGGGAAAGGTAGATATCATTTATGTTTTTACAGGATACTGCGGATATATAGCACTTGTCCTGGTGTTTTATTCCATGCTGTATCTGTCTATCTGTAAGGATTACAAAAAAATCTCGTTTTTCTTTGCAGTAGGTATGACAGTTACTTTCTTTCTGTCATTGCTTCTCGTAAAAATATTTCACTGGAGTATCACCTACGGAATGCTGTTTTCACTGGCTGTCGGGTTCTGGCTGATCGCCTGTATGGAAATGTCTGTGGTGCGAAGCTATTTCAGGGAAAACAGCGGAAGGTACAGAGAGGTTCTGGGATATTTCAGAGAATACTGGCCGCTGGTTGTAACTAATTTTCTGTATACACTGGGACTTTATATTCATAATTTTGTTTTCTGGACAACAGATCTTCACATGATTGTGGTAAAATCCTTTGTATGTGTAACAACGTATGATATGGCAACCTGCCTTGCGATGTTTACAAATATCTCTGCAAGTGTTATCTTTATCAGCAGAGTGGAGATGTATTTTCACGACAGATACAAGGCATATTCAGAGGCAGTTATCGGCGGAAGCGGAGCGGATATCGCCATTACGAAAAAAAGGATGTTCCGTACTCTTTCAGAAGAGCTGATGAGCCTTGCAAGAGTCCAGTTTATTATTACACTGGTGATCTTTCTGGTCTGTATGATCTTTCTTCCTCAGCTTGGTTTCGGAGGAATGACACTGAGGATCTATCCGTGTCTGGCAGCAGGATATTTTATTCTGTTTCTCATGTATGCAGAAATTATTTTTATGTATTATTTTAATGATATGAAAGGCTGTGTGCTGACAGGACTGGCATTCTGCCTGATCACGATGGCAGGAAGTATGATTTCCACACATTTTTCGGAGATCTGGTATGGTGCAGGACTTGTTGCAGGAAGTTTCGCAGGATGGACAGTAGCCTATATGAGGCTTCAGTGGATGGAAAAACATCTGGATTTTCATATATTCTGCAACGGACATCTGCTGAAAAAGAAAAAAGGAGACTGCCCATCGCCAAAAGTATTTGACAGATATGAGCAGTAGGAAAGGAACGAAAAAATGGCTTCAGGAGATATACTTAGATTATTTGTAATTGCGGCAGGAGCATATATGCTTGTAAAAGCAGTACTGTCACTTGCAAAAAGAAAAATGACAGAACCATTTTGCCTTGCATGGGTATTATTATCTGCGCTGATGATTCTTTCCGGTGTGCTTTTGAATCCGTCTCAGCTGGATCGGTACATAAGCACAAGAGGACTGATCCTGATTATCATCGTTGTATCAGGAATTTTATGGGGACTGTGGTTTATAAGCATCCAGGTATCCCTTCTGAAAAGACGGAATCAGGAAATGGCCATGCAGATATCACTTTTAAACAACGACTGTGAGAAAATACTTAAAGAGCTGGAGAAAATGAAAAAAGAAAAATGAAAAAAGTATTGTTTGTCATTAACACTCTTGGAGGTGCCGGAGCAGAAAAAGCACTTCTGGAGCTGCTGAAAAGATTTTCGCCGGAGCAGTATCAGACTGATCTTTATGTACTGCTTGAACAGGGCGAACTGATCAGTCAGGTGCCGGAGTATGTAAATATCCTGAACAGAGATTATACAGCAGAATCGGTTCTTACAAGAGAGGGAAAAAAGAAACTGAATAAAAAGGTTTTCAGGCGGCTGTTTACCAGAGGAGCTTTGTTTAAAAACATTCCGTATCTGATAAAAAATATCTCAGTTATGCTGAAACAAAAGAAAATTCATGCAGACAAGCTTCTGTGGCGTGTTATGTCAGACAGCGGAATGAGTCTGGATAAGGAGTATGATATGGCGATCGCTTATCTGGAAGGCGGTTCCACATATTTTGTCCATGACCATGTGAAGGCAAAGCAGAAGTTCACATTTTTGCATGTGGACTATTCGTATGCAGGCTACAGCAGAAAACTGGATAAAAACTGCTATCTGGATTTTGACAGGGTCTTTACGGTGTCCGGTGAAGTAAAAGAAAGCTTTGAAAAAATATATCCCGAGTGTGCAGACAGAACCTTTATTTTCCACAATCTGATCGACAGGAAGGAAATCATAAGAAAAGCAGAACTTCCAGGTGGTTTTGAAGATACATATAACGGAAAAAGGATACTGACTGTAGGAAGATTAACTGTTCAGAAAGCTTATGAAACAGCTATTGACGCAATGAAACTTCTGAAAGATCAGGGCGTAAATGTGCGCTGGTATGTGTTGGGAGAAGGCGAGCTGAAAGAGCAGCTTCAGCAGAAAATAGACAGTCTTGGGCTTACCGGAGATTTTATCCTGCTGGGAGCAGAGGAAAATCCCTATCCCTATTATAAGCAGTGTGATCTGTATGTGCATGCTACCCGTTTTGAAGGAAAAAGCATTGCAGTACAGGAAGCACAGGTTCTTGGCTGTGCGATCCTTGTGTCGGACTGCAGCGGAAACCGGGAACAGGTAAATGATGGAATAGACGGATCCTTGTGTCAGCTGTCAGCGGAAGACATCAGCAGAAATATAAAAGAGCTGCTGGAAGATGATGAGAAATGTATGCAGTACAGAAAAAATGCCTCTCGTCGAATCTCAGATAATCAGGAGGATGAAATGAAACTGTTTTGCTGCAGCAGGAATGACAGGAATGGAGCAGAGCGGAATACAAAAGTTCGATATATATAGCGTAAGAAAAGAGAAAGAAAGCCATGGGAAACAGAAAAGAAGTTTTGATTATTATTCCGGCGTATAATGAAGAAAAAACGATTGTTCCAGTGCTTGAAAAGCTGGAACAGCCGGAGATCGCGCAGATCGCAGATGTACTGGTCATGAACGATGCATCCTCAGATGCAACCAATCATGTAACAAAAAAGAGAAAACATGATGTTGTGACTCATGTATTTAATCTTGGATATGGAAGTGGCCTGCAGCTTGGATATAAGTATGCAGTGCGAAAAGATTACCGTTATGTGATACAGATGGATGCAGACGGACAGCATGATGTATGCAATATTCCGAAAATCTATGAGGCATTGCAGACCAGAGATGAGAACGGTGAGCTACCGGATATTGTCCTGGGTTCAAGATTTATGGAAGGAAGCACAGATTTCCCGGTATCTCCGGCGAAAAAAATTGCATTTGCGTGGTTTCGGACAATGCTGAAACTGGGAACAGGAAGAAGCATTTCTGATCCGACTACAGGCCTGCAGGGGCTGAGCTGGAGAACTTTTCTTTTTTATTCCAAATATGATAACTTTGATGATAAATATCCAGACGCAAATATGCTGATGCAGATGCTGCTTCTGGGATTCCGGGTCAGGGAAATTCCGGCAGTGATGCATATGAGAACAGAAGGAATCAGCATGCATTCCGGGCTGAAGCCAATACTCTATATGTTCCGCATGACTTTTTCCATTCTGGCAGTATGGATCAGGGAAAAAATCCTCAAGATGGATGAAGGTAAGATACATGCTCTGGAAAAATATGATAAATAGAAATGGCTGGGATTTCCGGCAGGCAGAACTTGCAGAGAGTCTGGATGAACCGGAAAATCCCGGCAGAGGATGGTACGGGATCTATACTTTTATGGTTGAACAAAGTATAGATCCGGTAGAACTGAGATGGAGTCTGAGACAGGGGGAGTCGATGGCACTGGTACTGCTTGATATCCACGCATATCGCAGTAAGCTGCTGGATGAAGATGCCCTTGGAAATATCAGGAACATTCTCAGTTTTTTTATGCAATACAAGAAGGATGTGATTCTTCGTCCTGTATATGACTGGGAAGGAAATGGACGAAGCTGCGAGCCGGATGCTTTTGAACTGGTGCTGGAGCACATGAGACAGATCGGAGAAATATTGAAAAGTGTAAAACATTCTGTGTTTATTTTTCAGGGAATGCTGGTTGGCAGCTGGGGAGAGATGCACGATTCCAGATTTTTAACACCGGAATATCTGTATGAGATGTGGAGCTGTATGAGGGAGTACCTTGGAGCGGATATCTGTCTAGCTGTGCGTACGCCGTCACAGTGGAGAACCCTGAAAAGTGAAGAGGATTTTTTGCAGAAAAAATACTCCCGGCTGTCGTTGTTTGATGATGGTATACTGGGATCTCTGACACATCTTGGAACATTCGGTACTATGACAAAAGAGGCGGCAGGATGGAACGGTGCATGGACCAGAAAAGAAGAGCTGGATTTTATCAGCCGGCTTACAGAAAGCCTGCCCTGTGGCGGTGAGGTGACTTCCTGTACAGGAGAAGATGCCGCGAAAGTCAGGGAGGCAGATTTCATTATCAGTGAACTGAAGAACATGCATCTTGCTTATCTGGACAGTACTTACGATATGGAGGTTCTTAACCGGTGGAAACAAATAAATTATACAGGCTCCGGGATCTGGCAGGGGCGAAGCCTTTATGAATATATAGGCAGCCACCTTGGTTATCGCCTGACAGTAAAAAGCGTTCAGATGAAACGTACATGGCGTGGAAAAGCAGAATTTACCATTGAAATTGAAAATACCGGATTTGGAAAGTTGTTTCAGGATGCGGAATTATTTCTGATGATCGAGAATGAGGATCAGCAGAAAGAAGTTCCGGTTTCTATGGATCTGCGGAAAATATTGCCGGGAACTGTTCTCTGTGGAAAAGCAGTGACAGAGCCTGCCCACGGGAAAGTTTTTCTGAAAGCCCGGAGAAGATCAGACGGGCGAAGTATTCGGTTTGTCAATAGAGGCAGTGCAGACAGCCTTTATATTGGCTGCCTGCATAAATAAACATAAATATTGAATTACTGAAGAGTAAGAGTACCAACAGGAACGGTTTTGCTTTTTTCATATCCTTTGTTGGCAAAATGGATATAGTTTTTTGTGTATGGATCTTTCATACGAAGAGAAACTGTATAAGTTCCCTTTTTAAGGGAGCGGACATCCAGGCTGAGTTTAAACTCAGAGAAATCATTACCTGCGATAGAACGGTTATCAATAGTTGTTTCAACTTTTTCTGATTTACCGGTATCTTTGCTGGTGAGAATCAGATCTGTGGTAAATTTCGTATATGCAGAGGAAAATCCGGTATTGGCAACTGTCAGATATAAAGTGGCAGTGTCATCGAGTACAGAATGAAAATCAATGGAGGACTGCTGTACAACATAACGGTAGCCCAGATGAGCACTGATGTAATCATATCCGCTGCATCCGGAAAAAACATCGGTATCTGATCCTGTGTAAGTAGAATTTTTCCATTTGTTAAGGACTGCTTCATCATGTTCCGAATTCAGATAAGACACATGCATTTGTGAGAGATCTGAGATGGCATTATCCAGATCATTGTATTCGTTGTCTACAGTAACCTCTCCACCATTAGGAACATATTGACAGAGTTTGTACTGAAAAAGAAGTTCATCACTGCGGGTACCCTGTTCTTCTGGTTTGCTGCTGGATTTCAGAGGCGTACTTCCGTAGGTGCCGAGATCATAGACTGATCCAAGCATACCGTCGTTAAACAGACTTAATCTGGATGCGAGTGTGCCGCTGTAAGCTTCTGAACTTGAAAGTGGCGTACTGGTACGGAGAATACCTCTTAACTGCGCCGGAGTACGGACTGCCAGATAAATTTCCCGGGAGATATCATTGTCAAGTTCTTCTATGATCTGACGTATTTGATTGAGATCTCCATAATTGGAATTATTCATCTCACCATTATTTCCTGTAAATGTTCCCTGCAGGATATATACACAGTCAGAATGTTTGTTGACAACAGTGGAAAGCCGTGAAATATGTTTTTTGATCTGCGGAAGGCTGGATGGTTCTGCAGATAAAGCCTTTCCATCCCAGTCATAGAGAAAACGGAGGATCACCTGCTTTTTGGCCTGCGTACATACAGTCAGCATTTTATCCAGCTGAGTAAGAGCATTTGTGCTGATATCAGAATCTGAATAATTTTTCAGATTGATTTCCAGAAGCATCAGTGGGTAGGGATTTGAGGTGCAGTTTTTTTTGCACCAGTTTGCAGCTGTTTTTGGCTTTTCCTTATCTGAAAGAATGTATCCGCCCATTTGATAAAAACCGCGGTAAGGATTATCCAGATTCTGGGAAGATTCTTCGCTTGAGGAAGGTGTATATTCAATTTTCAGATATCTGGAAGAGATTAAATGATGGAGGATAAGCGCAGCCAATGTAAAACAAAATATAAAAAAAAGACTATGCAGGATTATCGGTAATTTTTTTTTCATGGATAATTGCTCCTTTAAAAAATATCTATACATGCAATTATGAATTAACTATAATGTATTATAACCAAAAAGAAAGGATAAGTGAAGATTGAAACAGAAATCCAGGACCGAATACTCTGTCATGAATACAACAGTAGCCTTTATTGCACAGGTAACAGCAATTCTTATGGGCTTTTTTACAAGAGTCGTTTTTACGAGAACGCTCAGTGAAGGTTATGTAGGAATCAATGGTCTGTTTACAGATATATTAAATATATTATCATTATCAGAACTTGGAGTGGGAACTGCAATTACATATGCTCTTTACGGTCCAATTGCCAGAAATGATATCAAAAAACAGCAGCTCCTGATGCGGATGTTCCGTACTTTTTACAGAATGACAGCAGGTTTTGTTCTGGTGGCAGGACTGTGCCTGATTCCGTTTCTGGATATTCTGATGAAGGACAGGCCGGATGTGGATCATCTGATCGTGATCTATATTCTGTATCTTACGAATTCAGTTGTGTCTTATTTGCTGATTTACAAGAAGACATTGGTGGATGCTCACCAGATGAATTATATTACTGTGATGTATCATAATGGATTTCTTGTATTGCAGGATATCTGTCAGATCGTTGTATTGCTTCTGACCGGGAATTTTATCCTGTTTCTTATTGTTGCGGTTGTGTGTACGATAAGTGGAAATATTTGTATGTCCAGAAAAGCGGACAGACTTTTTCCTTACTTGAAGGAGCCTTGTAAGGATAAACTTCCGCAGAATGAAAGAAGGGATATTTTTCAGAATGTAAAAGCAATGCTTATGCACAAGATTGGCAATGTAGTGGTGAATAATACTGATAACCTTCTGATATCTAGCTTTGTTGGGGTTGTTACAGCCGGTATTTATTCCAATTATTTTCTGATCATAGGATCTGTGCGTCAGGTATTGGATCAGGCTATGCTGGGGGTTACGGCAAGTGTGGGAAACCTTGGCGTGACAGAAGATAGGGAAAAGGTAGGACAGATCTTTGACAGATTATTCTTTATCGGATACTGGCTGTTTGGGTTTGCGGGAATTTGTCTTATGGAACTTCTGAATCCTTTTGTAGAGATTGCATTTGGAAAAAAATATCTGTTTGCGAGAGAAATCGTGCTGATTCTTTGTATTAACTTTTTTATCAATGGAATGAGGCGTGCTATACTGATCTTCAAAGAATCTATGGGCTTGTTTTGGTATGATCGTTATAAAGCTGTGGCAGAGGCTGTCTTAAATCTGGTGATTTCTGTTTTGCTGGTAACACATTTAGGAGTGGCAGGAGTGTTTGTGGGAACATTTTGCAGCACTGTACTTACCTCTGTATGGGTGGAACCTTATGTGATCTATAAATACAGACTTGAAAGACCGGTGACTGGATTTTTCATAAAGTATGCCGGATATCTTGGAGTGATGGCAGCAGTATGGGGAATTACCGAATATTGCTGCAGGTTTATTTCAGGACAGGCATTTTTTGTTTTGGTACTAAGGCTGATGATCTGTCTGATAGTACCGAATATTCTGTTATGGCTGGTTTACAGAAAAACTGTAGAATGGAGAGAATTATGGAGTTTACTGAAAAGAATTGTAAAATTTCCGTGATCATACCTGTGTATAATGCAGAGAAATATATAAGAGAAACGCTGAACAGTATTATAAATCAAAGCTATAAAAACTGGGAAATCATTCTGGTAGAAAATGGTTCGGAGGATAAAAGTCCGGATATTATCCGGGAATATGAAAAGAAATATCCGGAAATCCGCATGATCAAAGGCCCTGGAAAAGGTCCCGGACCTGCGAGAAACAGAGGATTGAAACTGGCAAAAGGTGATTATATTGTGTTTGTGGATGCAGATGATTATCTTCCACATACAGAAATATTCCGTAAATATATAAGTATTGCTGAACCTACAGGTGCAGATATTGTAGTAAGTAATTATGCAAGATTATGGGAGGATAAGATTCTTCCGGCATCGAAACACGAGTCATTTGCATTGTGCAGTCCTTTATCAGAGGAATTCAGGTTTCGGGGATTCTTTTCTGTGGGAACACTTTCGTATGTATGGGGAAAGCTTTACAGAAGTGAATTTCTGAAGAAGAATCAGATTATTTTTACAGAGATTTCTTATGCGGAAGATAAATTATTCAATATGCAGTGCTATATCTGCAATCCAAAGTATGTTTTTCTGGAAGATGTAGGATATGTCTACAGAAAAAATGACGTATCAGTTTCTTGGCAGTATCGTTCGGATTCCACAGAGAACTGGTTTAAGATAGCATATGCGCTGAAGGGATGGATTGAGAAGAAGAATAAAGATCCTGTGGAATATATATCACTTACCAGATATTTGATTTTTTTTGCTGCATTTTTTGATGCTAAAATGGAATATATGCGGCACAAAAAAAGATTAAGAGCAATCCATAAAATACTGAAAGAATACGGCAGTCATCCAGTGGGAAAGAAAGTTTTTTGTGAACTGGCAGATAGAAAACGACCACTTCAGATCAGCCAGTGGATGTGGAAGGCTATGATACGGATTTTTTCTTTTGGAATGAAATCAAAATGGTACCTTCTGATGTCAGTGGGTGTTAAAATTTTGATTACGCAGAAAGTAGATGAAAGACTTTCTGATACCGGGATCAGGGAATAAGTAATACAAAAACAGTGACTCCCACTCAGGAATCACTGTTTTCAAAAATTTTGACAAGTTTTGTTTTCTGGTTGCTTTTTTTGAAGTTACGAAGTGTCTGCAGGAAGGTTGTATTCCGTACTTTGTAGGTGTTGCGGATGAAGCAGACGAAAGTGATCACCCAGAGTACCGGCCAGAGGATCGGGAAGTGGCTGGCTTTTGGGAAGCGGACTTTCATCTGGACATGACCTTCACGGAAATAGGTAAACAGGTTGACTTTCTGGTAGGAGCTGCTTCCCACCAGAGTCTGTGAAACATCGGTTCCCATGTCACCGTCTTTCAGGATCTGTGTGATAAAATCCTGACAGTCAGAGGTATCGTAGTGGGGCTGGGGATCTATGGAATCCGGGAGGCCGAGATATATCCGGCAGCTTTCCAGAGTGATCTCATAGAGATGGCTGATCCGCGATTCCCTGCACCATGTATGTATCTGGTCAAAATCAATTTCGGATTCATGACGTTTCAGATAAAAAGTGAAATCGCAGAGAAGCCGGATTCCGAATCCGCTGTACAGATAGTGTTTCAGCATGTGATGGATCATGTAAAAAACGTATTCTGTTGGCGGCAGGACTGTATAGCTGTATCCATGGATCATCTGAGATGATTTTTTCAGCTGTGTCGGTGAATAAACGAGATCTACGATCTCATTGGTTCGGCTGTACTGGTACTGTCCGACAACTCTGTAATGAAGCTCCAGGATAAAACGGCGTCCGGTTTTTGGAAATGTATAATAGTAAGTTACATGATGATCACTGAGCTCGTCCTGGAGAATGTATCCGTTGGATTCCAGAACAGTCTGTGCCTGAGAAAGCATTTCCGGTTCGGCCAGATAAAGGTCAAGATCTCCCAGCTTGCGATACTCCGGGACAGGATAGCAGTCGGCAAGACTTAAACCCTTCAGAAGGTAGCAGTCAATATGGTTCTCTCTCAGGAGAGATACGGTAGTCCGGGTAAAATGTTCGATCTGATAGTAATTCAGCATCATTTCTTTTACCTGGTGCTTCATGGAAGGATAAACAGAAGCTGATCTGAGACAGGGAAGCACGAAGGGAACGGTACAGTGCTCCTGTGCCAGGTTCGCCAGAGCCGGAAGTTGCTCCGGTGTGACAGAAACAGGATCGTTGGAATCTGTGCAGATATTTTTTATTATGTTCAGATAAGTTTGGTATATTTGCTCCATGTTGATCTCCTGAAAAGGTATAAAATAATAATAAGTATATCATGAATATATTTGGAAATAAAGGGGAAGGGAAAATGAAAAAGACAGAAGGATATATTGTAAAAGAGCTGGAAGATGAGTATATTGTGCTTCCGGTGGGAGAAAGAACAGAGGAAGTCAATGAGGTGATCTCCTTAAGCGAAACAGCAGGATTTATTTATATCCATGCAGATCAGGCAGAAGATATTGAAGGACTGGCGCAGATGGTTGGAAACGAATATGGGATAGAAGCATCCGAGGTTTACGAGGATGTGAAAAATGCGGTAAAAACTTTCCGGGAAAAAGGAATTCTTCTGTGAGCCTAAGAGTTTGGCTTTCGGCAGATCCGGCGAAAAAATGCAGTTAAACGAAAACAGAAAGGACGAACCGGCAGCATCAGAAGCCACACAGAGGACAGAAAACGATAAAAAGGATTCTGCGCAGAAATCTCCCGTCCATTGCGTACAAAAGCTACAAGTTTTCCGATAATCTGATCAGAACGAAGCGGACCTTCAATTTCCCACTGATTATCACCAACCATAAAAAATCCCTCTTCTGTGATCTTATCGATGCGGTGGAGCACAAGGATACTCCAGTCACGGCGGTAAAGAACTACATCATTTCTGCGGCAGTCTGTGGAAGATATCTGCTGGATCAGAGCTTCATCCCGACCGGGAATAAAAAGAGGGTACATGCTGTAGCCCTGTGGTTTGATGCGGATGATATTTCCGTCACGGAGAAGCTGTTCCAGATCGATTTTCGGTGATGTTTGGGATGTATTGTTCATGGTGATCGTCCTTAAATTTGGTATAATATTGGTGTGTTTGGTTGTATCCGGCAAAGTATCTGCTCGATGAAGAGAATTTTTGTCTGCCTGGCTAGTGCGTATTATAGCATTCCTGTAAATAAAGAACAACAATAACTGACAGGAATGTGACAGAAACAGCACGATATTTTTTATAAGAATACTTGACTTTTAAGGGTCTGATAGATATCATAAAAGAAAAGATGAAACAGATAAAATTACTGGCTTTTGATAGCATAAGAGGAGGAAAATAAAATATGAAAATGTATAAAAAACCGATAGTAACTGTTGATGCCGGACTGGCAGAAGGCGTATATGCGGCAAGCGGTGCATCCAAGGGTAAACTGAATGTAACATATCATGGTGTATGGGATCGCTGGGGAACCAATGGCGGTAAAGGCCTTGCAATGGCCGACTGGTCTGGTATTGATGGAACGATCACACTGAATATTACATTTAATGATACTGTGGATCAGGTAGAGACAGATGATGCTTCTGTACAAACTTCCTGGTCAGGAAATACTGCGACATTTACATTTGCAAGTACAGCAAGTAATCCACTGACGATTGGAATTCATCTGAATCACGGAACAAGTATTGATAATCTGAAGATGACAGGATTTACATATTCTGTGAACTAACTGAATCTGTGAATCTAGATCAAGATTAATTCAAATATAAAAAATCCCCCACAGAAACAGGCAACCATTTCTGTGGGGGATTTTTTTAACACATTTGATAAGTTAAAGATTAAAAATCAGGCCGATACATCGCAGCTCAAAACTCCTTTACCATCGCCTGAATCTCCTCGTCCCCAAGCACCTCGCACCTTTTATCCCTTATTGCATAAACCCGTGTACAGATATTTAAGACTGTAGGCCGATGAGTTGTCACGATACAGGTTCGGGGGTAAGTATCCTGCATGATATTCCTGAGAACTTTACGTTCTGTGGCTACATCCAGCGCGGAAGTTGCTTCATCCAGCAGAAGGATCGGAGATTTTCTGAGAAGAGCCCTGGCAATGGAAAGTCTCTGGGCCTGGCCTTCTGAGAAACCGCCACCCCGTTCTTTAATGACGCTTTCGATTCCATCCGGAAGCTTTTCCACGAAATCCCATGCACAGGCCAGTTTCAGTGCATCGATAATTTCTTCATCTGTGGCATCCTGCTTCACATTTCGCATATTTTCAGCAATCGTTCCCGAAAACATGGTATTTCCCTGAGGCACATAAGAAAACAGCTTTCTGGTAGACGGTGACATATCCAGCATATTCGAGTGATTTTTGCCCGCACAGATATGGAAAGAACCGGTTTGTGGCGTCAGAAGGGACAAAATCAGACGCAGCATAGTTGTCTTACCTTCGCCGGAAGGCCCAACCAGGGCAACGATTTCATGAGGATAAGCCTCCATGGAAGCATTGGCAAAAACAGAAGTTCCGTTATGATAAGTATAGCTGAGATTCTGCATATTCAGGCCGATTCCCTCCTCACGATACTGCTTTTCGAAGCTTCGGACAGCGGAATCCTGGCTGTAATCCTCCTGGGGCATTTCCACAATATCCATCAGTCGGCCGGCAGAGATCGTCAGCGAGATCGCAGAAGGAATCAGGCTGACCAGGGAATTCACTGCACTTGTCAGTGTGCCGGAAAGAGAAAGAAACATGGTCATGGTTCCGTAACTGATCGCATTGCTCCATACACGGTAAATTCCCCAGCCATAACAGCTGTACGATACGATAAAACCGATAATGGACATAAGGACAGAGGTCAGGATGGACATTTTCTGGAAATCCAGCCGCATATTGATATAGTCTTTCTGAAGAGATTTCAGTTTGTCCGTGTAAAAATGGATCAGGTCAAAAGCTTTGATAGTCTGGATATTGGAAAAAGCCTCCTGGTTAAATCCGTAAAGTTTTGCATTCATGGCAGCACTTCGCTGGTTATTATCCCGCATACGCCGAAGAAGCGGCCTGGAAAGCAATGCGCTGAACGGTATTCCAAGCAGTGCGAACAGAGCAAAGGTAGGATCGTAGTAAAGTACGATTGCGAGAGCACTGATAAAACGGAACGTATAAATGATCAGGTTCGGTATCCAGTTCAGGATTCCGCTGGAAATATTGGAAGCATCGGAGCTCCACCGTGTCACCAGATCTCCGGTATGATAATCCGTAAGAGATTCCCAGTCAGTCACCAGCATTTTGGAAAAAATATCGTTTTTGATCTCTGAATCCACCTTTAAATTAATAAATGTGGAGGCATATCCGGAAGCCTGTGAAACCAGGATATTGGCTACGGAAAAACCGATCATTGCAGCAAAAGTACTCAGAAGTTTTCCGGTCTGATGGCCGGTGATGATATCGACCAGGTCTTTGGAGATCAGGCTGGAGACCAGGGAAACTCCGGTTCCGGTAATTCCAAGCAAAGTATAGAGGATCATAGCTTTCCAGTAATGTTTGCCGTACTGATAGATCCATAAGGTCTGTTTCCACATTTTTTTCAAAGTGCCCTGTTTCAGATGTTTCCAGACCAGAAATATTTTATCTTTCATTGCAGATCCTCCGGCAGGTCAATAGCGTTCTTTATAGTGTGGGCAGCAGAAGGATTTTTTGTGCACAGAAAATGAAGCACTGGCACGCAGTCCGCGATTTTTTCTGCAAAGGACAGGTTACTGGTAAGCTGAATTTCTTTCCAGGCAGGAGAAATCATACGCTGCATAACCCGGAGGATTTTTTCCGGAGGAGGTAATTTTTCCAGCCGGTCTGTCTGCGAGTCTCGCCCCAGGAGCACGATCCCTCCGAGTTCATATTGTTCTGTGGTGAAAATCTCCGAGGTTCCGCACCAGGGAATTCCGTAAACAGTGATATGACCGTTTTCGAATCCCAGAAGATTCAGATCTCCGTTCAGATACGGCGTGCCAAAAAGCTCATGCCATAAAGCTGTATGAGTTGATTTTCCCATTCCCGAATGCCCGGAAAAAAGCCAGGCCTTATCATGGTAAAGAATGGATGCGGAATGAATGGCAAAGAGCCCGTTTTTCTGTGCGATAAAAAGAAAAAACAGACGTATTGCGTGAAACAGGTTGTCTGTATTAAGCTCAGTTGCCTGGGCATGACAGTGGATCCGTACATAGGAACCATCCTTGAGCATGTGAGCTTCGTAAATATTCTGCATCTGAGGAAAAAGAACAACGTAGCGGTCAGAATTTTCGAAGACAGTCATTTCGGAATTCTGCAGAAGAACCTGCTCATAACAGCGGCTGGCCGGAGGTGCAGTGACCAGCTCAAGTATCTGATCTGGTTCCGCAGAATTTTTTTTATAAAAGGGCTCGAAACATTTGGAAAACAGTTCCCGGGGACCGTATAGCTTCATTGTGATCCCGGCAATGACCATAGAGCCGGAAGGTTCTTTGGAAATCGGATGGAGCTCTTCTGTGATCATTCCCAGGCCTGTAAGCTGCGTAAGAAAATCCATCACATCACTGTGCAGCTCAGGGAAAAAAGCTTCATCCAGCTGATAAACCCTGGCAAGCAGTTTTACCAGCTCCTCTGGTTCTGCTCCTTCATTGTGCTGCAGAATATTCCATAAAAATGAGCTGGTCTCATTGAGGATAAAGCTTTTTTTCTGGTCTGCGATCTGCTGGCCATATGGCAGCAGGTAACAGGTATCTTTGATTTTCCGGAGGGTATATCCGGGCTGACATCTGAACATAATAAAAAGGTTTCCTTTCTCTTTCTGAAAGTCAAAGTTTTCAAAACAGATTATAACACAAAAATCAGCAAAATCTTTCGATGAGTTGAAATTAGACATTGTAAAAATTCTGTGACTCATTTATAATGAGTAACAGATTCTAAAGATGTTATAAAAAACAGGAGGAAAGCCTTGAAAAGAGAATTAGTTATTGTCATTGATTTTGGCGGTCAGTACAATCAGCTGGTTGCGAGACGTGTCAGAGAGTGCAATGTATACTGTGAGATCTATTCTTACAAGACAGATCTTGAGAAGATCAAAGCAATGAATCCTAAGGGAATCATCCTCACCGGCGGCCCGAACAGTTGCTATGAGGCAGATTCACCGACTTACCAGAAGGAATTATTCGAGCTTGGTATTCCGGTACTTGGACTTTGCTATGGTGCACAGCTTATGATGCACGTTCTTGGCGGAAAAGTTGAAAAAGCAGATGTCAGTGAATACGGTAAGACAGAGCTCCTTATCGACAAAAAAGATTCCAGAATCTTCAAAAACGTATCTGACAAAACCATCTGCTGGATGAGCCATACAGACTATATTTCTCAGGTCGCACCGGGATTTGAGATCGCTGCACATACAGCAGACTGTCCGGTAGCAACTGCTCAGAATGAAGAGAAGAAACTGTATGCGATCCAGTTCCATCCGGAGGTACTTCACACAGTAGAAGGAAAAACCATGCTGTCCAACTTCGTACTTGGTGTCTGTGAATGTGCCGGAGACTGGAAGATGGATGCTTTCGTTGAACATACGATCAAAGAGATCCGTGAGAAGGTAGGCGATGGAAAAGTTCTTCTTGCTCTGTCGGGCGGTGTAGATTCCTCTGTAGCAGCAGGACTTCTTTCCAGAGCGATCGGTAAACAGCTGACCTGCGTATTCGTAGATCATGGTCTTCTCCGTAAAGATGAGGGAGACGAGGTTGAAGGTGTATTCGGACCGAACGGTCAGTTTGATCTGAACTTTATCCGTGTCAATGCACAGCAGAGATATTACGATAAACTTGCAGGTGTTACAGAGCCTGAGGCGAAACGTAAGATCATCGGTGAAGAGTTCATCCGTATCTTTGAGGAAGAAGCCAAGAAGATCGGTGCTGTAGATTTCCTTGCACAGGGAACCATTTATCCGGACGTTGTAGAGAGTGGTCTTGGTGGAGAATCCGCAGTGATCAAATCCCATCACAACGTAGGTGGACTTCCGGATTTCGTAGATTTCAAAGAAATCATCGAGCCGCTCCGCGACCTCTTTAAAGATGAGGTTCGTAAAGCTGGTCTTGAGCTTGGTATCCCGGAAAGACTGGTATTCCGTCAGCCATTCCCGGGCCCGGGACTTGGAATCCGTATCATCGGTGAAGTCACCGAAGAAAAAGTACGCATCGTACAGGATGCAGACTACATCTACCGTGAAGAAGTCGACAATGCAGCCGCCGACTACAAGAAAGAACACGGAGAAGATCCATCCTGGATGCCGAACCAGTACTTTGCAGCCCTTACAAATATGCGAAGCGTAGGGGTAATGGGAGACTTCAGAACATACGATTATGCAGTGGCGCTCCGCGCCGTTAAGACCATTGACTTCATGACTGCTGAGTCTGCTGAGATTCCTTATGCAGTACTTAATAAGGTGATGAACCGTATTATTAATGAAGTTAAGGGCGTAAACCGCGTATTCTATGATCTTACTAGTAAGCCGCCTGGAACGATTGAGTTTGAATAATGAGCAAAATCCCAGGAATCCTTTATTTACAAGGGTTTCCGGGATTTTATTTTTGCCCGTGATGCTACGGTGATGTTAATGGGGAGAAAGTGTCTTATTTTTGGGGATTTTTTGTTATTATATGATACTGTACGTTTCATACGTTTTTATCTTCTGCATTATCATTTGTGGCTCTTACTTCATTGAGAGCGTCAGCAAGCTTCCTGTCTTTTCCTGGATACAAATGAGCATAAACTTTCCAGGTTGTTTCCGGTGATTCATGTCCAAGCCGGTCCGAAATCTCTTTGATAGAAAACTTCATGTCAATCAGCATACTTGCGTGGGAATGGCGAAGATCATGGATCCTGATCTCCGGAAGACCAGATTTGGCAGTTGCACGTTTAAATTCTGACCGCATACCGGATTTCTGAAAATAGAAGATACGCTCATCTGGTTCTATAGCCATGCTGGCAACATAATTCTGAAGCTCTTTATACAGAGATTGCGGAATGTTCACGACACGTTTGCTCTTTTCGGTTTTGGGTGTCTGGAAGTATTGCTCGCCTTTTATAACCACAAAGTTCTTGTTAATTGATATGGAGCAGTCCGGCAGGATGTCCGCCGGAGTAATAGCCAGAACTTCTGCAGATCGGAGCCCTCCATAGAACATGAGGCTGAACGCCATCCGGTACGCACTTTTCTTTTCAAAGGTAAGGAAGTAGTCAAATTGCTCTCTGGTCCAGATGTTCATTTCATCTGCACTGCTTTTCCCGATCGCACCAGCTGCAAGGCATGGATTGCTCCGGAGCTTATAGTATTTGACAGCATAATTCATGATAGCAGACATCTGGTTATTGATGGTCTTCAGATACGTCTGAGAATAAGGATTTCCCTTATCGTCCCTGTAATTAATCATGGCATCTTGCCACCGATGGATCACGATCGGAGTAATGTCACCGATCTTCATATCTTTAAAGAATGGCAGCAGTTTCATGTCTATCAGATACTGCTTGTTTTCCAAAGTGGTCAGTTTCAGCCGGGAGCTGCAGTCTGACATATAATTCTTGATCAGAGCAGAAAACAGGATATCTGGATCCTTGGCTCCCTGTGCCAGAAAGTCACGTTCCCATTCTATAGCCTCTTTTTTGGTAGAAAATCCCCTTTTGCATTTATGCTGACGCTTGCCAAGCCAATCATCATAGTAGAAGTTGGCGTACCATTTTGTCTTTCCATCTTTGGTAAAATACTTATAAGCCGGCATCTGAATCCTCCATTACTAAACAAATGTAATCAACAAATGTTTGACAAAAATGTTGAATATAGATATAATGTA